>Ga0214921_10003073_pt1 | contig 26182 bp, 33 predicted proteins | sample LL1505_MetaG_FD_177992 | JGI IMG/M metagenome (GOLD analysis project Ga0214921, IMG submission 177992) | Freshwater microbial communities from Lake Lanier, Atlanta, Georgia, United States - LL-1505 | ecosystem: Environmental > Aquatic > Freshwater > Lake | place: USA: Georgia | collected... | reverse complement strand
CCCCTACAACCAACGTCTTGTGCTCAACAAAGGGCAAGTCGATGGCGTCGCCTTGGGATCACCCGTCATTGATGCTGGCGGGGTGATTGGTCAAATCACGCGCTTATTGCCTCTGACTTCTGAAGTCACACTTTTAACCGACCACCAACAAAGCATTCCTGTTTTGAACAGCCGAACAGGCGCGCGCAATATCACCAACGGCGACATGCTAGAGGGCGTGCCCATGATTGAGTTGAAATTTGTGCCAGCCAGCGCCGACGTCAAGGAAGGCGACTTGCTCACCACCAGTGGCATCGATGGTGTTTATCCTGCAGGACTTCAAGTTGCCCGCATTAGCCACATTGAAAGGCGTGTCGATATTTCTTTTGCGCGCATTCACGCCAAACCGCTGGCAGAGCTTCAAGGTCGGCATGTCCTGATCCTTCAGCCCACAGGTGCACCAGCCGCCAAAGCGACTTCAGCCACTTCAGCCGCCGCAACCACAAGCAAAGGGAAAGCGCCATGATCATGGAGCGACGCGAGGCCTTGTTGCTGCCTGTGAGCCCTTGGTTCATTGCGGGCAGTTTGATCGGCGCATTGCTATTGAGCATGTTGTTGAGTTTTTCACAATCTCTGTGGTTGCCCGACGTGTTGGCGGTGTGCATATTTTTTTGGGGCATTCACCAGCCCCGCAGAGTGGGCATGGCCATTGCCTTCTTCTTGGGTCTGTGGATGGATGTGCAGCATTCATCCTTGTTAGGTCAACATGCACTTTCGTATGTGGTACTCAACTATTTTGCGTTCAGCTTGCACCGGCGATTGCTTTGGTTTCCGATCAAAGAGCAAATGCTGCAAATTGCACCTTTCTTTATCTTTGCAGAAGCCATTGGCCTGCTCATTCGCCTAAGCACTGGCGATGACTTTCCTGGTTGGCCCATGTTGCTCGCACCGTTTTTAGAAACCTTGTTGTGGCCCGTTGCCAATTTCATCTTGCTCGCGCCACAACGTCGGGCACATGACCCCGACGCCAATCGGCCGATCTAAGTTATGGCCTTTCATCTGCCCTCGTTAAGCGAGCTGCGCAACACTGAATTTGAAATTTTCAAATTTCAAACGCGTGTGATGGTGATGCAAGGCGCCGTACTTTTGTGTTTTGCCTTGCTGGGCATGCGCTTGTTTTATCTTCAAGTCATTCGCCACGATGACTTGCTGGCACAAGCTGAAGACAACCGCACCGCCATCTTGCCCACCGTGCCCAACCGAGGCACTATTTTGGACCGCAATGGCGTGGTATTGGCCAACAACTACTCCGCTTACACCTTAGAGATTACGCCCTCGCGCGTGAAGGATGTCGAAGCCACCATCGACAGATTGTCTGAAATCATTGATATTCCATTGCGTGACAGGCGCCGCTTTAAGCGCATGCGCGAGGAGTCCAAAAACTTTGACTCGCTGCCCATTCGCTCTCGACTCACCGACGAGGAAGTTGCCAAGTTCACAGCGCAGCAATTTCAATTTCCAGGCGTCGAAATCAAGGCCAGGTTGTTTCGCAACTATCCCTTTGGTCATTTGGGCAGCCACGTGGTGGGCTACATCGGCCGCATCAACCAAAAAGAAAAAGAGCAACTTGAAGATAGCGACGAAGAAGCCAATTACCGTGGCACGCAGTACATTGGCAAACTGGGCGTCGAGCAACGCTACGAACGTGAATTGCACGGCATCACCGGTGTTCAAGAAGTAGAGACATCTGCCGGCGGACGAGCCGTTAGAAGGTTGGCCAGCAAGCCTGCAACGCCTGGCCAAAACGTGGTGCTGTCGATCGACATCAAATTGCAAAAGATGATCGAAGATCTCTACGGCGATCGGCGCGGGGCTTTGGTCGCGCTTGACCCTCGCACTGGTGAAATTTTGGCGTTTGTCAGCAAGCCCACATTTGATCCCAACTTATTTGTCGATGGCATTGACAGCGAGAGTTGGAAAATGCTCAGTGAATCCATTGACAAACCGCTTCTCAATCGCGCCATGCGGGGCACCTATCCGCCTGGCTCCACCTACAAACCCTTCATGGCGCTTGCTGCTCTTGAGACAGGCAAACGCAGTGCCAGCGAAATCACCAACGACACCGGTTCTTGGACCTATGGTGGTCACACCTTCAGAAGCCACGGCGATGCAGGCTTAGGCCCCGTCGACATGGTTCGCTCCATCGTGCTGTCTAGCAATGTTTATTACTACTCATTGGCCAACACTATGGGGGTCGACGCCATTCACGACTTCATGAAGCCTCTGGGTTTCGGTCAAATCACTGGGCTCGATTTGCCCGGCGAACTGCGCGGCACCTTGCCCAGCACCGAGTGGAAAAAGAAGACTTATAAAAAACCAGAGCAGCAACGTTGGTACGGCGGAGAAACAATTTCCTTGGGCATTGGGCAGGGCTACAACGCCTTCACGATGTTGCAGTTGGCCAATGCAACCGCCATTTTGGCCAACGGCGGTATTGCCAACAAACCTCGCTTGGTCATGGCCACCCAAGATCCCATACAGCGGGTCGATCGAGCGGTCGTGAGCGATGCACCTGTCAATTTGGGTTACAAGCCAGAGCACGTGGACGTGATCAAACAAGGCTTGATTGGTGTTGCCAAAGATGGCACCTCTGCCCGTGTGTTTGCAGGGACGCCCTATCAGAGCGCTGGCAAAACTGGCACGGCGCAAGCTGTGACCATTGGTCAAAAAGACAAGTACAACGCCAGCAAACTGGAAGAGCATCAACGCGACCATGCCTTGTACATGGCTTTTGCGCCTGCAAACAATCCGCAAATTGCATTGGCCATCGTGGTTGAAAACGCAGGCTTTGGTGCAGCCCAAGCAGCGCCCATCGCCAGGCGCGTTTTTGACTATTGGTTATTGGGCGACTATCCCAGCGTAGAAGACATCGAGGCCTCACAAAAAGGCCTGGCATCAACGCCCATTGGCACCCGCAGACGAAAAGAAGATATTCAACTTGTGCCCAGTGAAGGCGTGGTGGGTGGCGGAAAAAATCGCTGATCAAGTGGTGCGGCTGGCGGGGATCGAACCCACGACCCTTGGCTTCGGAGGCCAATACTCTATCCACTGAGCTACAGCCGCGCCTGATTCATTGCTAACAGTAGCGGCCAATTATGGCATGCGCCCTCGCAATTCATGGCTTGCCAAGGCCAAGCGCTGGGTCTCGGAGGTTATAATCGAATGTTGATTCCGATCAACCGGATACAGTTCTATAGAGATTCATTGAGGACGCTATGAGCGACAAAAGCCACGATCAAGCCCACGAAGACCACACTGGCCCGGTCAAAACCCCCAAGCAAATGTTGATGCTGAGCTTTGCCTCTTTCATCATTCCCGTTTTCATCATCATTGGCCTGGTGTACTACGTCACCTCTGCCAACAAAACAGCCCCTGGCGGTGACACCGAGCGTGCTGTTGCCGAGCGCATTCAAAAAGTAGGCATGGTTGAAGTGCGTGATGCCAACCGCCCCATGAAAGCAGGCCAAGAAGTGTACAAAGCCCAATGCGCTGCTTGCCACGATGCCGGCGCAGCAGGCGCACCTAAGTTTGCCGATGCAGGTGCCTGGGCGCCTCGCCTCAAAACAGGTTATGACGCTTTGGTCAACTCTGCGCTCAAAGGCAAAGGTGCCATGGGCGCCCAAGGCGGTGGCGATTACAGCGATCTTGAAATTGGCCGCGCAGTGGCATACCTCACGTCATCCGCCGGTGGCAAGTTCAAAGAGCCGGAAGCGCCTGCTGCCCCTGCTGAGAAAAAGTAATTCTGCTTTGCCAGCCCCCTTTAAGTGGGCTTGCTTCAAAACCGCTCGATGCCTGTCATTCTTGTGATGACCATCAGAGCGGTTTTTTATGGTCTTCTTGCGGGCTAAGGCTATACCCAAATCGGCTTGGCATCTCTGCGGCATCCATGCTCTCTAAGGGCCACAGTTGCCTCTCCAATCCTTCTGCCGCTTTGGCCACATCCAAAGTGTGAAGCAAGCCAAAGCCCATGTCTGTTTGAAAATAAACGCGACCCAAGTGGTCGGTGAAGCAAGTTTGGGCGTTGGCTTCTTGTCCGGTTTGAGCCGTCAATTTGAAGTCTGATGACATGCGCCAAACAAAGGGCGTGACTGCCAGCTCCACATACACACGCTGAGGTCCATTTTGAAAAAACCAAGCACCGTTTGAATCTACGGCGTAATTGCGGTGAATGAACTCAATGAGCTTGTCATGTTGAAGCAATGAGCCTTTAGAACCTGGAATGCCGCTTTGAAAACGCCCACGTGCTTGCGCTTGGTCATCTCTCAGGTACCAATGACCGCGTTCATCCAAGCCCAACCAAGCAAAGCAGTGAGGCACGTTCGGCCACTTGGCCATCGCTTGTTTGACTATGTCGTCCATGACTTCAATCTTAGGCCATGTGCTGTAAAAGCCATTGACCCACCGCCTGCGGCATGGCTTTCAAATGTCCGGGCAAGGCGCCGCTGGCAAAGCCCACATGGCCCCCACCGCTTGGCTGCCACAGCTTTACGTGAGTGCTAACTTGCGATTGAGTTGGCAAACTGCTTGAGGGTATGAAGGGATCATTTTGTGCGTTCAAAGCCAAAGCGGGTACAGCAATTTGGCCCATGAGGGGCAAAGCGGAAGCCCTCAACCAATAATCATCTGTGTTTTGAAAGCCGTGCAAAGGTGCGGTGAACACATCGTCAAACTCATACAAGTCTTTGGCTGCCATCAATTTGTTGGCATCAAAGAGGCCAGGAAACTGCTTGAGTTTGGCCATGGCTTTGGGCTTCATGCTGCGCAAAAACATGCGCGTGTAAACCTGTCGATTAAAGCCTTCACCAATGGCTTTGCCACTGGCTGTCAAATCCAATGGAGAGCAAATGCTGGCAACGGCTTTCACAATTTCTTGTGCAGACTGGCCGTGCTCACCAGCCCAGCGCATCAAGGCATTGCCCCCCAACGACACGCCTGCCGCCACAATGCCAGGTCTGTTTTGTGCGTGAGCCTGTTGCTTGAAATGGCGCAACAAATGGTCCACTTCCTCGTGATCACCCGAGTGATATGCACGGGGCTTCAGGTTCAAAGTGCCGCTGCATCCTCTGAAATGAGGTACCGCCACATCGCAGCCGTTTTGCAAGCCCCAATCGGCAAAAGCTTGCGCATAGTGGCTGCTTGAGGAGCCTTCGAGACCGTGGAAAAGCACCAGCAAAGGCCGCTTGGATAGCACGCTATCGGCTTCACAAAAATCAACATCGACAAAGTCAGCATCGGGCGTGGGCCAGCGCTCGCGCCGCCAATGCGGAGCAGAACCCTCAAACCTGCGCGACCACAGGGCTGGCCAAATGGTTTGCAAATGACCGCCAGGCAGCCAAGATGGAGCTGAATAGTCTGTCAATGCAATGTCGAAGGGCTGGAGGAAATTTCTGCAGGCGAATTGGGCGTACCCGGACTGGCGTGATGCGCCACCATGCGCCACCCTTGGGGCGTCTTGTGATATACGTTGGTGGCCAATACATAGGCCGTGTGCGGCCCATCAGGGCCAAGCACATCAACCCGCTCTACCAAGTGGTGCATGGCACTGGCCAAGGATTCAACCTTGTGCACTTGCGTTGGATGCGCTTGAACCGTGCCATTGGCAAACATGGCTTCAAAGGTGGCGCGGATGGCCCCAGCCCCAATGAGTCTGGGGCCGCCTGGGTGCACACACACAATTTCTTCTTCGTCTGCCCAGCAAGCCATCAAACGCTCAATGTCGCCTTGTCTGAGTGCGTCATAAAAAGCCGCCTCGATGTCGTCAGGGTTGCCGCCCAATGTGGCCGCTTGAAGTTTGGCTTTGCGCATGGTGTCCTTAGAAGCAAAAAACCCGGCGTGCGCCGGGTTTCAGAAAACAAACAGCGCGTTCAACGCCATCATTTTATTTTTTAGTGCGGAACTTGCGCAAGGCCGCCAGTTGGGCAGCAAACACTGCCAACTCGCTTTGCGCACGCGCCATGTCGATTTCAGATTTGGCATTGCGAAGCGCGTCTTCTGCAGAAGCTTTTGCAGCATTGGCTTTCTCTTCGTCCAAATCTTTACCGCGAATCGCAGTGTCAGACAACACGGTCACGTGGTCGGGTTGCACTTCCAAAACGCCGCCAGCCACGAAGACAAACTCTTCGGTGCCGTCGGCTTTTTCGATGCGAACAGAGCCAGCCTTGATGCGTGAAATCAACGGTGTGTGACGGGGGTAAATGCCCAACTCGCCAGCCTCACCAGGCAAGGCCACAAAACGGGCTTCACCTGAGAAGATGGACTCTTCGGCACTGACCACATCAACGCGGATGGTGTTCATAGTTTGTTCCTTGAAAAGGGTTTACAAAAATGGCTTACGCCATTTTCTTGGCCTTTTCGAAGGCTTCGTCAATGGTACCGACCATGTAGAACGCTTGCTCGGGCAAGTGATCGCACTCGCCAGACACAATCATCTTGAAACCCCGAATGGTTTCGGCCAATGTGACGTACTTGCCGGGTGAGCCTGTGAAGACTTCGGCAACGTGGAAAGGCTGTGACAAGAAGCGCTGAATTTTACGGGCACGGGCCACAGCCAACTTGTCTTCAGGCGCCAAGTCGTCCATACCCATAATGGCAATGATGTCGCGCAGTTCGCGATAACGCTGCAATGTGCCTTGAACCGCGCGCGCTGTTTCGTAGTGATCAACACCCACGACCAAGGGGTCGAGCTGGCGGCTTGTAGAGTCCAATGGGTCAACCGCGGGGTAGATACCCAAAGAGGCGATGTCACGAGACAACACCACGGTGGAGTCTAAGTGAGCAAACGTTGTAGCAGGTGATGGGTCGGTCAAGTCATCGGCTGGCACGTAAACGGCTTGGATGGAAGTGATGGAGCCCACTTTGGTAGACGTAATACGCTCTTGCAAACGGCCCATTTCTTCGGCCAATGTAGGCTGGTAACCCACAGCTGAAGGCATACGACCCAACAAGGCGGACACTTCGGTACCGGCCAATGTGTAACGGTAGATGTTGTCCACGAAGAACAACACGTCTTTGCCTTCGTCACGAAAAGATTCGGCAATGGTCAAACCTGTGAGGGCCACGCGCAAACGGTTGCCTGGTGGCTCGTTCATCTGACCGTACACCATGGCCACTTTGGACTCTGGCAGGTTTTCCAAATTCACAACGCCTGAGTCAGCCATCTCGTGATAGAAGTCATTGCCTTCACGTGTGCGCTCACCCACACCGGCGAACACGGACAAGCCGCTGTGCGCTTTGGCGATGTTGTTGATCAGTTCCATCATGTTCACGGTTTTGCCCACACCGGCACCACCGAACAGACCCACTTTACCGCCCTTGGCGAAGGGGCAAACCAAGTCAATCACCTTGATGCCGGTTTCCAGCAATTCTTGTGATGGGCTGAGTTCGTCGTAAGCAGGCGCTTTGCGGTGAATAGAAGCTGTGAGCTCTTGGCTGACCGGGCCGCGCTCGTCGATGGGCGAGCCGAGCACGTCCATGATGCGGCCCAATGTGGCTTTGCCAACGGGCACTGTGATGGGGTTGCCGGTGTTGGACACCATCAAACCGCGGCGCAGACCGTCAGAGGATCCCAGCGCAATGGTTCGCACCACACCGTCTCCGAGTTGCTGCTGCACTTCCAATGTGAGGGCCGTGCCGTCCATTTTCAGAGCATCATAAATTTTGGGCATTTGATTGCGCGGAAATTCCACGTCAACCACGGCGCCAATACATTGAACAATTTTTCCTTGGGCTTGCATTTTTCGCTCCAATAATTTGAATTAGCTAAACTGTCTTGACTGTCTTAGCCGCTGATCGCCGCAGCGCCAGAAACGATTTCAGACAATTCTTTGGTGATGGCTGCTTGACGGGTTTTGTTGTAAACGAGTTTGAGCTCGCCAATCACATTGCCCGCGTTGTCTGTTGCCGCTTTCATGGCCACCATGCGAGCAGCGTGCTCGGAGGCCATGTTTTCTGCAACAGCTTGGTAAACCAAAGCTTCCGCGTAACGAACCAACAAGTCGTCAATGACGGCTTGTGCATCGGGTTCGTACAAATAGTCCCAACCGTGATGCGTACCTGTCGCCTTCGTTTCAGCTTCCATCTTGTCGGCCGACAAAGGCAACAACTGGTCGATGGTGGGCTGCTGCGCCATGGTGCTGATGAATTTGTTGTAGCAAAGGTAAACCGCGCTCAACTCACCATTGGCATACGCATCGAGCATGACCTTGACGGGGCCGATGAGTTTCTCCAAATGGGGTTTGTCGCCCAAGTGCGTCACTTGTGACACCACTTTGGCGCCTACGCGGTTGAGGAAACCCAAACCTTTGCTGCCGATGGCCACTGCTTGCGCAGTTTTGCCAGCAGCTTGCGTCTCACGCAGTTGCGTGGTCACTGCGCGCAACAAGTTGGTGTTCAAACCGCCGCACAAGCCTTTGTCTGTGGTGACCACAATGAAGCCAACGGCTTTGCCGTCAGAGTGCTTCATGTAAGCGTGCACATACTCAGGGTTTGCCTTGCCAAGATTGCTCGCGATGGCGCGAATTTTCTCGGCGTAAGGGCGGGCTGTGCGCATGCGCTCCTGCGCCTTGCGCATTTTGGAGACGGAAATCATCTCCATCGCTTTGGTGATCTTCTTGGTGTTTTCCACCGATTTGATCTTGGTGCGTAGTTCCTTGCCCGATGCCATCAGAGGCTCCTTTTGGTCAGGTAGAAATTAAGCAAAAGTTTTCTTGAATGCGGCAACTGCAGCGTTCAACTCAGCTTCGGCGTCTTTGTCCAAAGCTTTGGTCTCTTCGATTTTTGCCAACAAAGCGGCATTTTTATCTTTGAGGTACGCGTGCAAACCACTTTCGAAGGACAGAATTTTCTTCACGTCGACATCGTCCATGAAGCCTTTGTTGACGGCGAACAAAGAAGCGCCCATCAAGCTGATGGACAAGGGGCTGTACTGAGCCTGCTTCAAGAGTTCGGTCACGCGGGCACCGCGGTCGAGTTGCTTGCGTGTGGATTCGTCCAAGTCGGAAGCGAACTGCGCAAAGGCAGCCAATTCACGGTACTGCGCCAAGTCGGTACGGATACCGCCAGACTGACCCTTGATGACTTTGGTTTGAGCCGAGCTACCCACGCGAGACACAGAAATACCAGCGTTAATCGCAGGACGGATACCGGCGTTGAACAAAGATGTTTCCAAGAAGATCTGGCCGTCGGTGATCGAAATCACGTTGGTTGGCACGAAGGCTGACACGTCACCCGCTTGCGTCTCAATGATGGGCAACGCTGTGAGTGAGCCTGTTTTGCCTTTGACAGCACCTTGGGTGAAAGCTTCGACGTAGTCGGCATTCACGCGGGCTGCACGCTCGAGCAAACGGCTGTGGAGATAGAACACGTCGCCAGGGTAAGCTTCGCGGCCTGGTGGACGGCGCAAGAGCAATGACACTTGACGGTAAGCCACAGCTTGCTTGGACAGATCGTCATAAACGATCAAAGCGTCTTCGCCGCGGTCGCGGAAGTACTCGCCCATCGTGCAACCAGAGTAGGCTGACACGTATTGCATCGCTGCAGATTCAGAAGCGGAAGCTGCCACCACAATGGTGTAAGCCATGGCGCCAGCTTGCTCCAACGCGCGAACCACGTTTTTGATGGAAGAAGCTTTTTGACCAATCGCCACATACACGCAGGTCATGTTCTGACCTTTTTGGTTGATGATGGCGTCGATGGCCACAGCTGTTTTACCAGTCTGACGGTCACCAATGATCAATTCACGTTGACCACGGCCCACGGGCACCATGGAGTCAATGGACTTCAAGCCTGTTTGCATCGGCTGGTCAACAGATTTACGTGCGATCACACCAGGCGCAACCTTTTCGATCACGTCGGTCATCTTGGCATTGATAGGGCCTTTGCCGTCAATCGGCTGACCCAAAGCATTGACCACACGGCCAATCAACTCGGGGCCCACGGGCACTTCCAAAATGCGGCCAGTACATTTGACTGTGTCGCCTTCAGAGATGTGCTCGTACTCACCCAAAATCACGGCGCCGACAGAGTCGCGCTCCAAGTTCAAGGCCAAACCAAAGGTGGCAACACCAGCGGCCGTAGCGGGGAACTCAAGCATCTCGCCTTGCATCACGTCTGACAAACCGTGCACGCGCACGATACCGTCAGTCACGGACACCACAGTGCCTTGGTTGCGGATGTCTGCATCAGAAGACAAACCTTGAATTCGGCTCTTGATCAGCTCAGAAATTTCTGCTGGATTGAGTTGCATGACTCTTTCCTTCTTTCTTTAAATAGATCTGGGCTCTCGCTGCATCACGCAGTGAGAGCCGCTTTCATTTGTTCCAGACGGGCCTTGACGGAGGTGTCCAACACCTCGTCCCCCACGACCACGCGCACGCCACCAATCAGTGACGCATCGATCTCAACGCTGACGTTGAGTTTGCGGCCAAAACGTTTTTCCAGTGTTCCAGACAGATCAGCCAAAGCGGCTGCATCAATGGGGAAAGCACTGTGAACGATCGCATCGGCTGTGCCGCCTTGTGCATTTTTCAATGCGCGAAATTGACTGGCAATTTCAGGCAAGGCAACTAAGCGACGGTTTTCAATGGCCAAACGCAAAAAGTTTTTCGCAGCTTCGGGCAACGTGCTTTTGACGACGCCAGAAATCAGATCGAACACTTGCGCGTCGGACACCTTGGGGTTTTCAGAGAATTGCAACAGTTGCGAGTTGCTCGCAACTGCGGCAAGCTCGTCGAGCCAAGCTGCAGTACCCGCGAGGTCAGCCGTTTGCGCTTTGAAAAGCGCATCAGCGTAAGGGCGGGCGATGGTTGCAAGTTCTGCCATGGTCTTCTCGGACTGTTAAGTTTTACAACTCGGTCTTCAGACGGTTCAACAGATCGGCATGAACACCTGCATTGACTTCCTTGCGGAGAATCTGCTCGGCGCCCTTCACAGCCAATGCCGCAACTTGCTCACGCAAAGTTTCACGGGCATTCACCGTTTGTTGCTCTGCTTCAGCTTTGGCTGCAGCAATGATCTTGTTGCCTTCTTCAGTGGCACGGGCTTTGGCTTCTTCGATGATCGTCAAAGCACGGCGCTCGGCGTCAGCCAAGCGAACAGCCGCTTCGTTGCGTGAAGTGGCCAATTCGGCGTCGACGCGCTGGTTGGCAGCGGCGAGTTCTGATTTGGCTTTGTCAGCAGCGGCGAGGCCGTCGGCGATTTTTTGAGCTCGCTCATCCAATGCGGCTGCAAGGGGTGGCCACACGAATTTCATCGTGAACCAAACCAAAATTGCAAAAACAATGGCTTGAACAAACAGGGTTGCATTGATACTCACGGCAACACCTTTCTTATGGTTGTTGCAGGAATTACTTCAGAACAAACGGGTTCGCGAAGGCGAACATCATGGCGATACCAACGCCAATCAGGAAAGCCGCGTCGATCAAACCAGCCAACAAGAACATTTTGGTTTGCAATTCGTTCATCAATTCGGGTTGACGAGCAGCTGCTTCGAGGTATTTGCTGCCCATGATGCCGATACCGATACAAGCGCCAATCGCGCCCATGCCGATGATGAGACCAGATGCCAGTGCGACGTAACCGAGGACGTGTTCCATTTAATTGCTCCTATGGATGATGATGGAAAGGTTAAAAAAAACTAAATTTAGACGCTCAATGAGCATCGTGCGCTTGACCGATGTAGACCAAGGTCAACATCATGAAAATGAAAGCTTGCAAAGCCACGATCAAGATATGGAAGATGGCCCAAATGGAGCCAGCGATCACGTGACCGATGGGCAACAAGATGCCTGTCAATGACATCGCGGCAGCGCCACCCATCAAAGCGATCAACATGAAAATCAGTTCGCCGGCATACATGTTGCCGAACAGTCGCATGCCATGTGACACGGTTTTGGCGACGAATTCAATCATTTGGAACACAAAATTGAAGGGCCACAAAATAGGATGTGCGCCAAAAGGTGCGGTGGTGAGCTCATGGAACCAACCGCCCAGACCTTTGATTTTGATGTTGTAGTAGAGGCAGATGAGCAGCACAGACACTGACATGCCCAATGTGCTGGACAAGTCGGCCGTGGGCACAACGCGGAAATAATGAATGCTGTGATCCAGGCCGGTCACTTCGAAGATTTTGTGGAACAAATCAACGGGCAAGAAGTCCATGGAGTTGAGCAAGAAAATCCAAACGAACACAGCCAAAGCCAAAGGCGAAACCAGCTTGCGGCTTTGGGCATTGTGAATGATGCCCTTGGCTTGTGAGTCCACCATTTCGTACAAAATTTCAACGGCGGCTTGAAAGCGACCGGGTACGCCTGAAGTGGCTTTGCTGGCAGCCTTCCACAACAAGAAGCTGCCCACAACGCCTAGAAAAATACCCCAAAAAATAGAGTCAATGTTGAAGACTGAAAAGTCAATCACACCTGACATCTCTTTGTTTTGGAGATGCTTCAGATGGTGGCCAATGTATTCACCGGCGCTGGGAGCGTTTGCAGCTGACATTCTCTAGGCTCTTTAAAAATTAACTTTAACTTTTCAATTTAGGCACAACTTAGGCTACGGGGTGAAACACTTTGCGCCAAGCAAAAACCACCCAATAAACCTTCATCGTGAGCACAAGGCCTACCAACATGGCAGGCCAACTCAAATCTTTGACCAACCAGATTGCCGCATAAAGCATGGCAATCGTGAGGCCAATCTTCACCATTTCCCACAACAAGAATCCAAAAACCGCAGTTCCTGAATTCAAGGTGGTGGCTTTGCTGGTGAGGCCCCGCGCAAACAACGCTGCAGGAATAACCACCGCCAAAGCACCATAAGCCGCCGACCAAGCTGCCGATACCCGCCCTGTGAAGAGCCAAGTAAGGGCCGCAACGGCCAAACCAACCACCACTTGCGCCAAAACCACACGCCAAATAGAGAGGAGGGGTTGCTGAAGTCGTAACTTTTGAACTTCTTGAGCTGTCAGGGGCCTGATATTTTCAGCACCATTGACGTCACCATCGTCTTCAAAATCTTGTGGCGGTATTCTGACCATGTTTGTTGACAACCAGGTTACAGATACCCTTGGTTCCGCAAAGCTCACGATTATAAGTGAAAACCCATATAGTCGAAAAGGCTCACAATTGAACCGGTCATTCTGTTGTCTTAATGCTTTGAATCGGGTCAATCTATATGTATGAAATTGTTAAATTTGTTCATCTGGCCGCCGGCATCGTCTGGATGGGCGGCATGGCCCTCATGATTTGGGCCATTCGCCCCGTGGCCATTGCACAGCTGGAGCCGGCTCAAAGACTACCCCTTCTGAGTGGCATCTTGGCGCGTTTTTTCAAAATCGTAGGGCTTTGCATCGTGTTGTTGCTAGCCAGTGGCGGCCTGATGCTGATGGGCGTGGACATGCGACTTGCCCCTAGAGGATGGCATGTCATGCTGGGCGTCGGCTCGCTCATGTGCCTGGTTTTTGGCCACTTGTACTTTGGCCCCTTTCGCAAAATGCAAGCCGCCCTTCAAGATGGCGACCTGCCCAAAGCGGGCGCTCAACTGGGCAAAATTCACCCGTTGGTCCTTGTCAACTTTGGTCTGAGCTGGATTGCCGTTGGTGCCGTGGTGATTTGGCGTTAAATTTGGGCTAGCCAAAAACCGATCCCATGAGCGCAACCACCATACCCCCCATCCCAAGCGACCCTCGAAAAGAGTCTCTGATTGAATACCCCTGCGACTTTCCCATCAAAGTGATGGGCGCAAGGGTCGACGGTTTTGCAGAAACCATGGCGCAAATTGCCCAACAATTTGACCCGGGCTTCAATCCCGCCACCATCGAGATGCGCCCCAGCAAAGCTGGCAATTATTTGAGCGTGACCCTCACCGTCAGAGCCACAAGCCGAGAGCAACTTGACAACATTTACCGTGCACTCACAGGCCACCCCATGGTCAAAGTAGCGCTGTAAGCCCTCCTTTATGCTGGTCAAACATCTAGGTCATGTTCCCTACACGGACACTTACCAAGCCATGCAAGATTTCACGGCCTTGCGCACTGCTGAGACTGGCGATGAGTTGTGGCTCTGCGAGCACCCCCCCGTTTTCACTCAAGGTTTAGCGGGATTGGCCAATCATGTTTTGAACCCCGGCACGATTCCAGTGGTGGCCACCAACCGAGGCGGGCAAGTGACCTACCACGGGCCCGGACAAGTGATGGCATATCCGCTGCTTAACTTGCAGCGTTCAGGCTACTTTGTCAAAGAATACGTTTATCGCTTGGAAGAGTCGGTCATTCGAACGCTGGCGCATTTTGGTGTCACGGGTCACCGTGTTGCCAATGCACCCGGCATCTATGTGCGCTTGGCCGATCCCTTCGCTCACACCGCTTTGACAGGTCCTGCAACGCCCAACGACCCCTTCAAAGGCTTGGGGAAAATCAGCGCCTTGGGCATCAAAGTCTCCAGACACTGCAGCTACCACGGTCTGGCACTCAATGTGAAAATGGACTTGGAGCCCTTTCAGCGCATCAATCCATGCGGCTATGCTGGTTTGCAATCGGTAGACCTTTTTACAATTGGCATCAACACATCTTGGGAAGAAGCCGCAGACGTCTTGGCGCACAAGCTCAGCGCCTTGCTGGCCCCCTGACACAGAAAGAATGCAATGACCAAAGAATCCATCTCAACAGGCCAGGTTGTGCGCGAGGCGCAATCACAGGCAAACTACGACCCCATGGCCAAGCAAAAAGCGGCCGCCAAGCTGTCACGCATTCCGATCAAGGTCACGCCAGGCGAGGTGCTCAAAAAGCCTGAGTGGATCCGCGTCAAAGCGGGCTCGCCCACCACCCGCTTTTACGAAATCAAGGACATCCTTCGCAAAAACAATTTGGTCACCGTTTGCGAAGAAGCCAGCTGCCCCAACATTGGCGAGTGTTTTGGCAAAGGCACGGCCACCTTCATGATCATGGGCGACAAGTGCACACGGCGTTGCCCCTTTTGTGACGTCGGTCATGGTCGCCCCGATCCATTGGATGTGAATGAGCCTGCCAACTTGGCGCGCACCATTGCCGACTTGAAGTTGAGCTATGTGGTGATCACAAGCGTCGACCGTGACGATTTGCGCGATGGCGGTGCAGGCCATTTTGTTGACTGCATTCGCGAGACGCGTGCGCTATCTCCCAAAACGCAAATTGAGGTTTTGGTCCCTGATTTTCGCGGCCGTGACGATCGTGCACTGGAAATTTTGAAGGCCGCACCACCCGATGTGATGAACCACAACTTAGAAACCGTGCCGCGCTTGTACAAAGAAGTTCGGCCAGGCTCTGACTATCAATTTTCTTTGCAGTTGTTGAAGAAATTCAAAGCACTTTTTCCGCATGTGCCCACCAAAAGCGGCCTGATGGTGGGCTTGGGCGAAACAGACGAAGAAATTTTGCAAGTCATGCGTGAAATGCGCGAGCACAACATTGAAATGCTCACCTTGGGTCAGTACCTAGCACCTTCCACCAGCCACTTGCCGGTGAAGCGATACGTTCACCCCGACACGTTCAAAATGTTTGAAGAGAAGGCCTATGAAATGGGTTTCAAACATGCGGCAGTGGGTGCCATGGTGCGCTCAAGCTATCACGCCGATCAACAAGCGCACGGCGCAAGTTTGTCACGCTAATGCGCTCTAGCCTTCGCGCCACTTGGCTGGCCTTGGGCGCCATTGCACTTTGGGCCACATTGGCACCCGTGGGTGTGCGCCTGTCGCATTTGCCACCCTTTTTAACGGCAGGCTGTGCGCTACTGATCGGCAGCTTGGTGGCGCTGCCATGGTCAGGATTTCAATGGCGCCTGGCCATCGTGCCCGCCAAAACACTGGCGCTTGGGATCTATGGTTTGTTTGGCTATCACTTTCTTTTGTTCCTCGCGTTTCAAACGGCACCCGCCGTACAAGCCAACTTGGTGAACTACTTGTGGCCCTTGTTGATCGTGGTGCTGGCACCCTTGTTTCTCCAACACAGTCGGCTTCATCTTCGGCAGGTGCTAGCGGCTTTGGCAGGATTTTTTGGTGCCGCGTTGGTCATGACCAATGGCCAAGCCATCGATGCCGATTTCAATCTGGGTTATTTGGCTGCGCTGGCGTCTGCCTTCATTTGGGCCACCTATTCCCTCATGACACAGCGTGTAGCGGTCTTTCACACGGCGGCCATTGGTTACTTTGGTTTTGTGTCGGGCATCTTGGCATTGATTTGTCACTTCACGCTCGAAACGCCAGTGACACTCAACTTGAGCGATGCGGGCTTACTCATTTGGATGGGGCTGGGCCCTTTGGGTTTGGCGTTTTATTTGTGGGATGCGGCGTTGAAAAATGGCAACGCACAACAAATCGGACTGCTCAGTTTTTTAACCCCGCTGGGCTCTACCTTGTTGCTCCTCATTGACCGTCAAGAAGCGCTCACCAGTTTGGTGGCGTGGGCCGGCGTGCTGATTGTGGGCGGCGCTTGGCTGGGGCGAACAAACAACATCCAGCAAGCGGCCAACGATCCTCAATTTGAAATCAAGTCGGCCCAGAAACAGGGTTGACTGAATCAGGGATTCATCAAGCTCGATGGATCTTCTGAGGCCAGCACTTGCTGCGCAAACGCCGTCAACTTGGCAGCGTCTGAGCGCAAAATTTGCTGCTTGACTTGCAACACCTGCGAGGGGTGCATGGAAAAACTTTTCAGACCCATGCCCAAAAGCAAACGGGTCATGCTTACATCGCCCGCCATCTCGCCACACACCGAGACAGACTTGCCTTGTGCTGCACCTTCTGCAATGGTGTCAGCCACCAGTCGAAGCACCGCGGGGTGCAGAGGGTCGTACAAATGCGCCACGCTTTCGTCAGCGCGGTCAATGGCCAGCGTGTACTGAATGAGGTCGTTCGTGCCAATTGACAAGAAGTCAAAATATTTCAAGAACAACTTCAAGGACAAAGCCGCCGCTGGAATTTCAATCATGGCGCCCAATTGCACAGGGCCATAAGCCACACCGCGCGAATCCAAATCGACTTGCGCCTGCTTGACCAAGGCCAGGGTTTGGTGAATTTCGCTGGCATGCGCCAGCATGGGCACCAAGAGATTCACTTTGCCCAAAGCAGCCGCCCTCAAAATGGCGCGCAGTTGGGTTAAGAACATTTCCGGATCGGCCAAGCTCCACCGAATGGCGCGCAAGCCTAGCGCCGGATTCAAGTGAGCGGCGTCATGCCTTGCCTCATCCAAGGGCTTGTCAGCGCCCACATCGACGGTGCGAATGGTGACGGGCAAGCCTTGCATGCCCTCCACAGCGCGCCGGTATTGTTGGAACTGCTCTTCCTCATCTGGCAAATGACCTTGCCGACCCATGAACAAAAATTCACTGCGAAAAAGTCCTACGCCAACCGCTCCCACCTGCAAAGCGCCTTTGGCATCTTCTGGCATTTCAATGTTGGCGAGCAATTCGATTTTTTGGCCATCCAAGGTGACCGAGGGTGTGTGGCGCAGTCGGCTGAGACGCTCGCGCTCCAAATCACCTTGTCGTTGCTTGAAGCCATACTCCGCCAAGATGATGGAGGATGGATCGACAATGACCACGCCTGCATCGCCATCAATGATGACCCAATCGTCTTGCCGAATCAGCTGGCTGGCACTGCGCGCACCGACCACGGCAGGAATGTCCAAGCTTCTGGCCACAATGGCCGTGTGAGACGTTTTGCCGCCAACGTCTGTCACGAAACCGGTAAACACACTTTGCTTGAACTGCAGCATGTCGGCCGGCGACAAGTCATGCGCCACCAACACCAAAGGCACATCCAGTGTGTCGCCCAATTGCAGCTCTTGTTGGGGCCTGGCTTGTGGCTTGATGCGCACAACGGGTGAGTTGCCGCCTTTTAAGAAATGCAGAATACGCTCTGTCACTTGCTCGAGGTCTGCCTTGCGCTCGCGCAAATAGGCGTCTTCCATTTCGTCAAATTGACGGCCAATGACTTCCATTTGACTGGTGAGGGCCCACTCCGCGTTGTACAGCCGCTTTTCAATCCACTGCTTCACATCGACGGACAAACTCTCGTCTTCTAGCAGCATCAGGTGAACATCAAGCAAGGCTCCCAACTCGGGCGGCGCATCGGTTGTCAGTTCGTTTTGAAGTCGCCTCAGCTCTTCAATGACGGCATCGCGAGCTTGTCGCAAACGAGCGATTTCTGCGCCCACTTGATCGGGTTGTATGAAGTAGTGCGCTACATCCACACGGCTCGATGCCACCAGCACCGCCCGTCCAATGGCGATGCCTCTTGCAACTGCTAAACCATGGATGCTGAAGGTCATTCACCCTCGCCAAATTTATCTGCAATCAAAGCCAAAACCGCATCCAATGCTTCTTGGGCTTGATCGCCATCGGTGTCGATCGTGACTTCACTGCCAATGCCTGCTGCCAACATCATCACGCCCATGATGCTTTTGGCATTGACTCGGCGCTCACCCTTGGCAATCCAAATTTCACAAGGGAAGCCGCCAGCCAACTTGGTCAATTTGGCGGAGGCGCGCGCATGTAAACCGAGCTTATTGCTGATGGTCGTGGTAGCTTGGAGCATGTCGGGGTCCTGATTGATTTTGAGGCGCTGTAAAGCCTACCGGCATGATGCCCTGCGTGCCGCCAGCTTGCGCGCGCGCAACCAGGGCATCTAAGCTTTCATGGCGATAGCAAACACTGCGAAGCAACATGGGCAAGTTCACGCCAGCGAGCAGACGCGTGTCAATGCCGTTGTTGAGTTTTTCTGCCACATTCGATGGCGTAGCGCCAAACACGTCGCTCAAAAGCAAAACTTCTGCAGTGTTGAGTCGTGCCATGGCCGCTTTGGCCAGCATCAGACTTTCTTCAGGGCTTGCGTTGGGCGCGATGTCCAAGGCTTGGACGCCAGCGGCGCATTCGGGGAAGACATGCAAAGCGCAATCTCGCAAGGCAGAAGCCAGCGGAGCGTGTGCGACGATAAGAATTCCGATCATGCTGAATTATGGCGGTTTGCCCAATGAAAATAAACATAGGACAAAACAAGGCACAAACCAAATACCGAGAAGGCCGCTTGAAAGGCCAAAACAGGCGGCCATCCTAGCGACTTGAACAAATCAATGCCCAAGCCAATGCCCCACTGCACGACAAACACACCGACAAAAATAACCAGGTTGTAGGCAGACAGTGCACGGCCCGCCAAGTGGGATGGAAAGGCCATGCCCACCGTTGGTTGCGCCAAGGACACAAAGGTGCTGCTGATGCAAAACAAACTCAAAGCCAGCGCGGTGTTGTCGCCCAATTGAGGGCCCGACACAATCACCCAAGCCAACACCACGAAGCTAAGCGGCTGACCCCATGCAATCACTTGATTGGCTGAAATGCCACGCTTTGCCAAATGGGGCATGACCAGGCCCCAAGCCCAAAAAGTAAGCAACATGGCGACGTTGATGCCGAACAAACCCGTTGCCGCATCCATTGCCGAGTAGCCCCCCACCACGGTCATCCAAGGCCCCACCCAAAGGGTCTGCAGTGCCACCAGGCCACCGTAGCCAAAAAAACCAAGCGGTGCCATGCGCCAAAAATAGGCGTTGCGCCAAATGGGTCTATAGCCCTCTTCACTTTCAACGGCTTTCGTTGAGGAATCCTTTGAGTTGGAGTCAGATTCTGACTTTGCCCACACAGGCACCAGCAGGTAAATCATGAGCATCGATAAAACGACCAAAACGGCCATGCCTGCAAAAATGGCTCGCCAGCCCACCATCGGCATGAGCCATTGAATGGGCAAGGTTGATGAAACCATGCCCAAAGAGCCTGTCATGAGCATCCAAGAGTTGGCGCGCAACTGAGCGCCAGGGGACATCCATCGTCGATAGGCGGTCAAAGGCGCCATCAAGCAAGCGCTGACGCCCACACCACACAAAACCCGGGCCAGCCACAGGCCCATGAAGCTCTGGGCCATCGCAAAAGCGATGCAGCCCAAAACGGCCACCACTAGAAAAGACAATAAGACTTTTTTAGGCCCATGCTTGTCAAGCCATTTGCCCAAAGGAAGTTGCGTGGCTGAAAAACCCAGAAAGTAGCCCCCCGCCAGCAAACCCAGGTCTTGCGCAGACAGCGCCAACTCTTGGGTCAAGGTGGGCGACAAAGTGGCCGTGATGGCGCGAATCAAATTCGAAAAGAAATAAGCTGAGGCAAAGGCCAAAAAGACCCCCACCATTTGTCGGGTCGGCAAAACAGGACTCATCACTGGGTTCATGGTAATTTCAAACTTTCAATCAACTGCTCAGCGCTTGCGTCCAATTTGGGGCCTTGGTTTTGATAAACCACCGCATGCACCAAACGAACCGACTCGCCTTCTAAATGTGAAAACCAGACGGCTTGAGCCTGAATGGCCTGACCCTTGGCCGATGTGCCAAGCGACTTGATGCGGAGTGCGCCGGGCAAAGCTGCCACGCGGCTTGGTGACCACGATGTATCTTGCGTCTGCGTGGCTCGCATGTTTTGCAGGGTGGCCATGCGCCAGCCTTTCAATATTTCACCCCGATCGGCAGTGGCCGGTACTTGGGCTGTCATGACGGCCCAAACCGCGTCGTTGGCCTCGCACCCCACCATCGACAAGTCGATGTCAAGCCCAGCCATTTTGACGGATTGGGTGGTTTTGTCTGGCTTGCACGGCAGCTCAAACTTGAGGTTCGTCCCCTCCAATTGCACAGCACGCCAATTTAAACTGGGCTGGCAAGCGGTGAGGCCTGCGATGGCGAAAAAGACGATTGCCGCATTTTTCAAAAAATAATTGCGCATGCTTTGATTATCAACGCCTGCATGTGAGTTTATTTTTCGCGACAATGAGGGTATGAATTCATTAGACGGCATCCGCATCCTCGATCTCTCCCGCGTGCTCGCGGGCCCATGGTGTACCCAGACATTGGCCGACCTCGGCGCAGATGTGATCAAAATAGAGCGCCCCGGTGCAGGCGACGACACTCGCAGCTGGGGGCCCCCTTTCCTGAAAGATGCTCAAGGTAACGATACGCCTGAGGCAGCTTATTACTTGGGAACCAACAGAAATAAGCGCTCACTCACTTGTGATATTTCCAAAACTGAAGGCCAAGCCCTGATACGGGAATTGGTGGTGCACTGCGACGTCTTCATTGAGAACTTCAAAGTGGGTGACATGGCTCGCTATGGACTTGATTACCCCAGTTTGAAAGCCCTCAACCCTCGCCTTGTTTATTGCAGCGTCACAGGGTTTGGCCAAACCGGCCCTTACAGTGACCGCGCAGGTTATGACTATGCGGTCCAAGGCATTGGCGGTCTGATGAGCGTCACAGGCGAACGCGACGATCTGGGCGGTGGCCCCCAAAAGGTGGGGGTTGCCGTGGCCGATTTGTTCACGGGCATGTATGCCACTGTGGGTATTTTGGCGGCTTTGCGGCATGCCGAAAAAACGGGCGAAGGCCAATATGTCGACATGGCATTGCTGGACACCCAAGTTGCCATGCTTGCCAATTTGGGGGCCAACTATCTGGTCAGTGGCAAAACCCCAGGCCGCGCTGGCAACGCGCATCAGAACATCGTGCCCTATCAAGTCTTTGAAGTGATGCCTGCGCCAAATGCCGCACCAGGCTCGCGCGACCATCTGATTTTGGCGGTTGGCAATGATGGTCAATTTACCAAGTTTTGCGAGGTGGCGGGTCACCCCGAGTTGGCCCTTGATCCGCGTTTTAGCAAGAACACTGAGCGCGTCAAAAACAGAGCGGTGTTGGTACCCTTGCTTGAAAAAATCATGCTGACGCGGCCCAAAGCCACGTGGTTGTCTGCCCTTGAATTGGCCAAGGTGCCGTGTGGCGCAATCAACAGTTTGGCTGAAGTATTTGCAGATCCCCAAGTGACGGCTCGCAACATGGTGAGCACCTGGCAACATCCTCATCAAAAAGATTTGCAACTCGTGGCCAGCCCCCTCAAGCTCAGCCTCACCCCCGTGCGGCAAGACCATGTGCCGCCTCAATTGGGGCAGCACACTGCACAGCTGCTGAACGAGGTGCTGGGTTATGGCCCTGCACAAATTGAACAACTTCAAAATAAAGGTGTGATCTGATGGCGCAATTTTTATTGGTACACGGCGCATGGCATGGGGCTTGGTGCTGGCGACATGTCACAGAAGGACTCATCCGTGCAGGTCACAGCGCCCATGCTGTGACCCTCACTGGTTTGGGCGAACGCTCGCACTTGCTGCACCGCGCAATTGATTTAGAAACCCATATTCAAGATGTGTTGCAAGCCCTAGACGCAGAAGAAATGCAAGACACCATCTTGGTGGTGCACTCCTACGCGGGCATGCTGGGTACGGCCGTGGCCGATCGACGCGCAACTCGCTTGAAACACTTGGTCTACTTAGATGCTGTGGTTCCCAAACCCGGTGAGAGCTGGAGCAGCACGCATGCCAGCGCCACCCAAAAAGCCCGCATTGATGCTGCGGCTGAAAGTATCAACAACAGTTTTCCGCCGCCCGATCCTGCTGTGTTTGGTCTTTCAGCAGAAGGCTATGAATGGGTTCAAAGGCAACAAACGCCGCACCCAGGCGGCACCTATCAGCATGTGTTGAACTTTGATGCGGCACGCGTTGCCAGCGTGCCGCGTACCTATATCAATTGCACGGTGCCGCCACTGGCCACCATCGATGCGGCCAGGAGGCGTGTGATGGACCCTCAATTTTGGGATGGATTGTGGTGTCAAAATTCACGCGTGATTGAAATGAAAACGGGGCACGATCCGATGATCAGTGCCCCGACAGAATTGACAGCACTGCTCTTGGCATGCGCTGAACATTGAATATTATTCTTTGCGGAAATTGTCGTGGCAATTTTTGCAAGTGGCCGCGGCAGGGCCAAAGGCTGTTTTCAGGGCGTCGACATTGCCAACTTTGGCGGCAGCTGAAAGTTTTGTGAGCTCGGCTTGCATTTTGTCTGCGGCTTCTTTGTACTTGGCGCTGTCTTTCCAAATTTCAGGCTTGGCACGGGTATCGCCTTTGTCAGAGCCTTCTGGGAACGCGGCCCAAGGCAACTTGGACATGGCTGCTGCAATGTCTGCATTTTCAGCTGCAGCTTTGGCGTCATAAGGAGCTCTGCCTGAGGCCATGGCACCCACGCGGCCAAAGTGGGCCGCCATCACGTTTAAGCTGGCTTTGCGGTATTTGATGGCATCTTCGGGCTTGGCAAACTGTGCTGAAGCGGGCAGCGCAAGCAACAGCGCTAGCAAACCAGAAATGAGAGCGAATTGTTTTTTCATAAAGATTCCCAATGGCGTTGAACTGCTTTACAGTTTCTCATGATTTTTAAATCCTTGCTCACAAAAATTCAGGTTTCGAAAGTTTTTTCATGATTCAGGTACGTGTTTGGGATTGGCCAACTCGCCTCTTCCACTGGACTTTGGCAGGGCTGATCATTGCTTTGGTCATCACAGGCAATGTGGGCGGCAATGCCATGATCTGGCACTTCAGGTGCGGTTATGGAGTTTTGACCCTGCTCATCTTTAGAGTCATTTGGGGCTTTTGTGGCGGCCACTGGTCTCTCTGGCGTCAATTGACTTGCACGCCAAGCTTGGTTCGTCAGTATTTAACGCCCTCATCATCGCAAACCTCATCGCACACCTCTTTTCTAGGTCACAACCCTTTGGGTTCATTGTCGATCATCGCCATCCTTGGCTTGTTAGGCTTGCAAGTAAGCACCGGGCTCTTCAGTGACGACGAAATTGCCAATTCGGGCCCCTTGGTTCGCTTTGTGGCAGAAAGCACCGTGAGTCTGGCCACACGCTGGCACAAAGGCTACGGCAAGACGCTCATTCTTTTGCTGGTGGCCATTCACTTATTGGCCATCCTTTGGTATTTCATTCGGAAAAAAGAAAATCTCACTCGCGCCATGTTGACAGGCAATAAAACTGCCTCCGCAGGAGCTCCCTCTTCCAAAGATGGGCCTGCCAATTGGTTATTGGCTTTGGTCTGCCTCTTGATCAGTGCAGGCTTGGTGTTTGCCCTCATCAATCTGGGTGCTTCGCCCATTTGATTGAGGCCGTTTAACGCTAAACTTTCATCGTCTTTTTTGCATAGCCTTAGCCCTTTTGCCACCCTTGTCTTCCTCTCCACCCCCCAGCATGACATTGTTCGAGGCAACAACGGCTGAACACATGTTGGCTGTGCGTGAGATTTTTCTTGAGTATGCGCAATCACTCAGTGTCGATCTTTGCTTTCAAGATTTTGATTCGGAGTTGGCGCAATTGCCAGGCGAATACGCATCACCACGTGGCTCTCTGTTGTTGGCCATGGTGAATCAAGAGGTGGCGGGATGCTGTGCACTGCGGCCCTTAGACTCTGCCGACTCGCCCAACGCGGCGGAAATGAAGCGCTTGTATGTCAGGCCCGCCTTTAGAGGCCTTGGCTTAGGGCGTCAATTGGCTGAGAGTATTTTGGATGCAGCGCGCCAATGCGACTACAGCTGCGTCTTGTTGGACACGCTGGATGAGATGGAAACTGCGCGAGCGCTTTACGAAGACCTTGGGTTTGAAGAGGTTGCACCCTACTATCACAACCCTCTGCCTGGTGCGCACTATCTCCGCGTGATGCTTTGACGTGCGACCAGGCGCAATGGCTGTTTAGGCCTTCACTTGAGACAACATGGTGTCGGCATCGCTGACTTCAAATTTGCCGGGGCCTTCGATGTTCAAAGTAGCCACTTTGCCATCTTTCACCAACATGGAATAACGGTTGCTGCGCAAGCCCATGCCGCGCGCTGTGAGGTCCAATGTCAGGCCTGTGGCCTTTGTAAAGTCGGCACTGCCATCACCCATCATGCGTACTTTGCCTGTGCTTTTCAGCTCACGGCCCCATGCACCCATCACAAACGCATCGTTCACGCTGACACACCAAATTTCATCGACACCGGCGCCTTTCAAGGCGTCAAATTGCGCAACATATCCAGGCACGTGCTTGGCTGAACATGTGGGTGTGAAAGCACCTGGCAACGCAAACAGCGCGATGGTTTTACCAGCTGAAGCTTTGGCAACATCAACGGGGTTGGGGCCAATGCTGCAGCCATTGCCTTCTACTTCGACGTACTCAGTCAGTGTGACTGCGGGAATGGTGTCTCCGACTTTGATCATGGTGATTCCTTCAAAAATAGCCTAGTTAAACGAAAAAAAACGACCCACTATTGTGAGTCGTTTTTTGAAAGCTTGCTGAAGTGAGCTGTTAAAGCTTAGATCGAGACAGCCTTTTCAACCAAACGGGTGGCAACCCAGTTTTTGGTTTTGGAAATTGGCTTGCTCTCGGTGATTTCAATCACGTCGCCCACGCCGTATTGTCCAGTTTCGTCATGTGCGTGGTACTTGCTTGATTTGGCAACAATCTTGCCGTACAAAGCATGCTTCACGCGACGCTCTACCAAAACCGTGACAGTTTTGGCGCGCTTGTCGCTGACCACCTTGCCGATCAAGGTGCGCTTGAGGGATGTTTTAGCTTCCGTCATGGTCACTCCTTATTTGGCGGCTTGCTTTTGGGCAAGGATGGTTTTGGCACGTGCGATGCTGCGGCGAGTTTCGCGCAGTTGGTTCGTGTTGCCGAGTTGCTGAGTGGCTTTTTGCATGCGCAAATTGAAATGGGCTCTTTGCAGATCCTTGATTTCTTTGGCCAGTCCAGCTTCGTCTTGGGTGCGCAGTTCAGTGGTGTTCATTGTGATATCTCCTGAATTACTGGCCAATCATGCGTGCGACAAACGTCGTGCGCAAGGGCAGTTTGGCTGCGGCCAATTTAAACGCTTCACGAGCCAATTGCTCTGGCACGCCAACGATTTCATACAACACCTTACCGGGCTGAATTTCAGCCACGTAGTACTCGGGGTTGCCCTTACCGTTACCCATACGAACCTCTGCAGGTTTTGTAGAGATTGGCTTGTCGGGGAACACGCGAATCCAGATACGGCCGCCACGCTTCACGTGACGTGAAATTGCACGACGTGCAGCTTCGATCTGACGGGCCGTCAAACGGCCGCGGTCGGTGGACTTCAAACCGAAATCACCAAACGCAACCGTGTTGCCACGGGTTGCGACGCCGGTGTTGCGGCCCTTTTGTTCCTTGCGGAACTTTCTGCGAGCGGGTTGCAGCATGTTTACTCTCC
>Ga0214921_10003072_pt1 | contig 26185 bp, 29 predicted proteins | sample LL1505_MetaG_FD_177992 | JGI IMG/M metagenome (GOLD analysis project Ga0214921, IMG submission 177992) | Freshwater microbial communities from Lake Lanier, Atlanta, Georgia, United States - LL-1505 | ecosystem: Environmental > Aquatic > Freshwater > Lake | place: USA: Georgia | collected... | reverse complement strand
GCAAGTTTGCCAAATAAGAGCTTGCAATACTATTAAATATCTGATATAATACATTTTGATTTAACTATGAAAGAAACTATGAACATTCGTGAAATTGCCAAGAGAATCGCCGTTGAATTTAAACTGCCTAGAGCAGACCGTTATGACCTCTACTTGAGGAATTTTGATGGCATGGTTGAGGTTCTTGGTTGGATGCAGGACCCAACTGCTGATATGAATGATTATCGTGGAAGAGAAATGCTCTTTCCTAAACGATGGGTGACCATTGGTGTGATTTCTGGAGATATAAAAGTAAATGTATAGAGTAACTTATTATTTTAATAATTCAAATGCTGTTGCATCTAAAGAGTTTGAAAATCTCAGAGAAGCAACAGAGTTTTCCAATAAACAACCAATTAATTCAATTTTAGAAATTAAACATTATGCTGAAACTACTAACATTCAAAACGAATCAGACGATTCTAGGTGAAGTTACTGAAACATTAAATTCTTGGATGGTAAAACATCCAGTTCAAGTTATTGTGCAACCAACTAAGGATGGTCCAATGATGGGATTTTCTCCTTATTTGGAATTTTCCGAAGAGTTCAAAACAGGTATTGATATTCCTAAAGATGTTGTTCAATCTGTTACAACACCAATCGTTGAATTATCAAATCAATACAATCAAGTCTTTGGTTCAGGTATTCAAATTGCCTCTTCTATTCCAAAATTCTGATATAATATATGAATGAGTAAATACTACACAAATGTTGCCTCTGTTGGCAACAATATTCTTTATCGTGGAGTAAAAGATGGCCGGCGTGTTAAGTTGAAAATTGCTTACACGCCGACTTTGTTTTTGCCTTCCAAAAAACAGACCAAGTTCACATCATTAGATGGTGAGTATCTTGAACCAATGAAGTTTGAATCTATCCGTGAGGCTAGAGATTTCGTCAATCGTTATGAAGGTGTTGAGAATTTTAGAATCTATGGTAACAACAGTTATGCCTATGCGTTTATTGCTGATGAACAAAAAGGTATGGTTGACTGGAAGATTGAAGACTTATCTATTGCAGTAATAGATATTGAGGTTGGTTCTGAAAACGGATTCCCTGACCCATATCTTGCAACAGAACCTATCACCGCAATTTGTATTAAGTATCTCAATGGTCAAACAGTTGTGTTTGCTTGTGGTGACTATGAGTTGCGTGGTGATGAAACCTATATCAAGTGTGACGATGAGTTTCAATTATGTAAAAAGTTTTTACGATTCTGGGAAGAAAATTGTCCTGATGTGATTTCAGGATGGAACATTAAGTTCTTTGATATCCCATATCTTGTAAACCGTTTCAATAAGATTCTTGGTGAAGACGAAACAAAAAAGTTATCACCTTGGAATTTTATTAGTAGTCGCAAGGCTGTTGTAAACAACCGAGAGTTGACTGCATATGAATTCGTTGGTGTATCTACACTAGATTATATTGAATTATACAGATGGTATGCGCCAGGTGGTAAGTCACAAGAATCATATCGTTTGGATAACATTGCACAAGTAGAACTTGGTGAAGGTAAAATCTCTTATGATGAGTTTGATAACCTTCATGCATTGTACCGATTGAACCATCAAAAGTTTATTGAGTATAACATCAAAGACGTTGAGTTGATTTTCAAACTTGAAGCGAAACTGAAATTGATTGAACTTGGTTTGACTTTGGCATATGACACCAAAACAAACTTTGAAGATATCTTTGCACAAACTCGTATGTGGGATGCACTAATCTATAACTACTTGTTGGATAAGAATATCGTTGTACCACCTAAAGAAGAAAAACATAAGTCATCTGCATTTGAAGGTGCATATGTAAAGATACCACAAGTTGGTTTACACAATTGGGTTGCATCGTTTGACTTGAACTCTTTGTATCCACACTTGATGATGCAATACAATATCTCTCCAGAGACATTGGTCGAAACAACAGACTACACACCAGAGATGCGTAAAGTTATCATGGATGGTATCTCTGTTGATAGAATGTTAGACAAAGAGATTGATACTTCTAAACTATCTGGTGTTACAATCACACCAAATGGTCAATTCTTTCGTACCGACAAACAAGGTTTTTTACCAAAGATGTTGGAAGAAATGTATGTTGACAGAAGTAAGTTTAAGAAGATGATGATTCAGGCGAAGAAAGACTATGAAGTTGAAACTGACCTGAACAAAAAGAAAGATTTGAAAAATAAGATTGCTCGATATGACAACCTACAACTTGCAAAGAAAGTTTCTCTTAATTCTGCTTATGGTGCTCTTGGTAGCCAGTATTTCCGCTTTTATGATTTGCGAATGGCTCTTGGCGTCACTACTGCTGGCCAGTTGTCTATTAGGTGGATTGAAAATAAACTAAATGGATATTTAAATAAATTATTAAAGACAGAAGAAGATTATGTTATCGCCTCGGACACAGATTCGATTTATCTACGCCTTGGTCCACTTGTTGATAATGTGTATGGAACGGGACAGAAAGATTCTACCTCTCCAAGCATTGACAAACAACAAGTTATTGCCTTCATGGACCGTGTATGTGAAGATAAAATCCAACCGTTTATTGATTCATCTTATCAGGAGCTTGCTACGTATGTTCATGCGTATGCCCAAAAGATGCAAATGAAACGTGAAGCATTGGCAAACAAAGGTATTTGGACTGCTAAGAAACGATATATTCTAAACATCTATAACAATGAAGGTGTTCAATACAAAGAACCACAGATGAAAGTTATGGGTCTTGAAATGATTAAGTCATCTACACCTGCGGCTATCCGTGAGAAGATGAGACTATCTATTAAGATTATGATTAATGGTACAGAAGATGATATTCACAACTTCATTGAAGAATTCAGACAAGAGTTTAAGAAGTTACCACCAGAAGACATTTCTTTTCCCCGTGGCCTCAATGGGTTGAAAGAGTATTCTGATTCTGTTACCATGTATAAGAAAGGCACACCTATTCATGTTAAGGGTGCAATTCTTTACAATCATTATTTGAAACAGAAGAATTTAACAAAGACTTACCCTCTTATCCAAGAAGGTGAGAAACTAAAATTCACCTATCTGAAACAACCTAACCCGTTTAAAGATATGGTCATTTCTTTCCCAAGTAGGTTGCCAAAAGAATTTGAATTGCAACCTTATGTTGATTATGATATGCAATTTGATAAGGCGTTCCTTGAACCCATCAAAGTGATTTTAGATTGTATGAATTGGTCAACTGAGAAACGAAATTCGTTGGAGAGTTTCTTTGGATAATATCCGCATCATCAAAACAGGAATCAATGTCTCTAAAATAGTGAGACAGTTGGAGAAATATCCTGAAGATTGGGGTGAACAAAAAGGTCTTGAAGGTGCAGAACAAATCGACCCCGACTTTCATAAGATTTACGCTGGTGTATTGCAGTTAGTAATGGGTGCAATCACAAAGCCAGGTGAGATGGTTTACAATACAGAAATTTGTATTAAAACTCCTGCACACGATAGACACACCGAGATTGTATCATTTTTAAAAAGACATTTTCATACTTATCGTAGGTGTGGTTTTCTATCTTTACCAGTTGGAGAAATTGTTGGTCAACATATCGACCAAGGAACTTATTATCAAACCAAAGACAGATACCATCTATCAATTCAAGGTCGATATGAATATACTGTTGGTGGTGAAACAGTTACAGTAGAACCAGGAACTTTACTCTGGTTTAATAATAAACTAATGCATGGAACTAAAAACGTAGGTGATTGCACAAGAATTACTTTTGTGTTTGATGTTCCACATTCCAAGAGGAACCCATGATACAAGTATTATTACCTTTTTTAACTGCAATTGGATTATCAGGAATTGCAGCCTACTATTCAGTCATTGGACTTGCACAGATATTTCCAGGTTCATACTGGCCAATTATCTTTATGGGTTCAGTCTTAGAGATTAGTAAATTGGTAACAGTATCTTGGCTATATAACAATTGGGATGTTACCGTGCGAATAATGCGTTACTATTTCTTAGGTGCCATTATTCTACTAATGTTGATTACTTCAATGGGTATCTTTGGTTATCTTTCAAAGGCACACCTTGATACAAATATTATTGTTGGTGCGAATAGTGTTCAATTAAAGACACTAGAATCACAAGAGAAGATTGCAAAAGAAAGATTGACTTATCTATTACAGAGAGCAGGTGACCCAGCAACTGCAACAAAGAAAATTGATATTCAAATCCAAGAAACACAGGCAGAACTGAAAAGAATTTCAACTGAGAAGTTGCCTTTATTGTCAGAAGAAAACAAACTGACGGCAGAAATTGGTCCTATCAAATACATAGCCGAGTTATTCTATAGTAAAGATGACCCCAACTTCATAGATAAAGCAGTAAGAAGTGTAATTCTTATTATCATCATTGTATTTGACCCACTTGCCGTTCTACTGCTGATTGCATCAAATCAAACATATAAAAGAATAAAAGAACCTGTAGAGATTGAACCTATTAAAAAGGCAAAGAAGAAAAAAGAACTTGACAAACCAGCCAGTCCTAGTTTAGAATCATTCTTTAAAGACGATAAAAACGAAGTTATACCGAAGACAGACATTACCAAAATAGATGGAGATTTTAAATGAGTTTACTTGAAAAAATTAAAAAGAATTCAACGATTAAAGATAGTGCAATACTATCTAAGTCAAAGTTCTTTACTGAAAAAGATATGGTTACAACAGGTGTGCCAATGATTAATGTGGCATTATCTGGAAGACTTGATGGTGGCCTTATTCCTGGTCTTACGATGTGGGCAGGTCCATCTAAACACTTTAAAACTGCCTTCAGTTTGCTAATGGCGAAATCGTATATGGACAAATACCCTGAGGCAGTCCTTTTATTCTATGATTCAGAGTTTGGCACACCAGTTAAATATTTTGAAACATTCCAGATTGACATGGACAGAGTATTGCACACACCACTAACTGATATTGAACAGTTGAAGTTTGATATTATGCAACAATTACAAGAAGTGAATCGTGGTGATAAACTGATTATCATACTTGATTCAGTTGGTAATCTTGCATCAAAGAAAGAAGTTGATGATGCACTTGAAGGTAAATCTGTTGCAGATATGAGTCGTGCAAAACAAATTAAGAGTTTGTTTAGAATGGTAACACCACACTTGAATATCAAAGACATTTCAATGGTTGTTGTGAATCACACATACAAAGAGATTGGTATGTTCCCGAAAGATATTGTTGGTGGTGGTACAGGTTCTTATTACTCTGCTGATAACATCTATATCATTGGTCGTCAACAAGAAAAAGATGGCACCGAAGTTGTCGGTTACAATTTTATTATCAACGTAGAGAAAAGTCGTTATGTTAAAGAAAAATCTAAAATACCTATTTCTGTATCTTTTGATGGTGGTATTAGTAAGTATAGTGGTCTACTTGACCTTGCACTTGAATCCGGCCATGTGGTTAAACCAACCAATGGTTGGTATGCAAAGGTAGACCAATCAACTGGTGAGATTGGTGATAAGAAACGTATCGCTGATACTGAAACCGCTGAATTTATGGAACCAATTCTAAAGGATCCAAAATTCAAAGACTTTGTTAAACAAAAATATGAGATTGCATATGGAAACATTATGGGAGAAACTACTGTTTTGGAAGAAACAGAAGATGCTTAAAGAAGGCGTTGATTATCGTTTCTTTGATTTCAAAGATTCTAATATAAGTGGTATAGAACTTCTAACAAAAGAATACAAAGGAGTTGTATATCACTATCAGAAGGCAAGAGTGCTTGAAGAAGGTGAATTTGCAAGACTGCAATTCGGATATACGATTGTTCATCCTGGTGAACATGATATTGATGACTTGACAAAAGATGAAAATTTGCATACAATCATGGGTGACATACTTACTACAATATTAGCGACACAGGCAAATGAACAGATTAGAACAGACGATAATCAAAAACTTGATTTACAATGAGGAATATATCCGCAAGGTATTACCATTCATTCGACCAGATTATTTTTCAGACAATGCAGAAAAGATTGTATTCAAAGAAATATTTGAATTCATAAACCAATACAAGAATCCTCCTACACATGAGGCACTTGTAATCAATTTTACAGAGAAGAAAAATCTAACTGAACCTCAAGTGCAAGAGGCAATTGCACTACTAAACAAAGTCCATTCTGATAAAGATGAACCAACCGAAACACAATGGTTAATTGAACAGACTGAAAAGTTTTGCCAAGACAAGGCCATCTATAATGCAATTATGGAATCTGTCTCTATCTTGGACAGTAAGAGTGAGAAAAGAACTAAGGGTGAAATCCCACAACTTCTAAGTGATGCTCTTGGTGTTTCTTTTGATAATAACATTGGTCACGATTACACACAAGACTTTGATTCTCGTTATGATTCATACCACAAAGTAGAATCTCGTATTCGTTTCGACCTTGACCTCTTTAATAAGATTACGAAAGGTGGTCTCCCAATCAAAACTCTAAACATTGCACTTGCTGGCACTGGTGTTGGTAAGTCTTTGTTTATGTGTCACGTTGCTGCAGGTAATTTGTCACAAGGACAAAATGTTCTCTATATCACAATGGAAATGGCAGAAGAAAAGATTGCAGAACGCATTGATGCTAACTTGCTAAATATTGACCTAGATGAATTGAGAACAATTAGTAAAGAAGATTACACAAGAAAATTTTCTGCATTGAAATCTAAGACACAAGGTAAGTTAATCATTAAAGAATATCCAACTGCAAGTGCAAGTGTTCTACACTTCCGTGCATTATTAAATGATTTGGCTTTGAAGAAGAACTTTAGACCAGATATTATCTTTATTGATTATCTAAACATTTGTTGTTCGGCACGAATTAAACCTGGCGCAAACGTAAACAGTTATTCATACATCAAGGCGATTGCAGAAGAACTCCGTGGTCTTGCCGTTGAGTTTGCATTACCAGTTGTCTCTGCGACACAAACAACTCGTAGTGGTTTCAGTAATTCGGATCCTGGTCTCGAAGATACTTCTGAATCGTTTGGTCTACCTGCTACTGCTGACTTTATGTTTGCATTGGTGAGTAATGAAGAACTTGAAGCCTTAGGTCAGATTCTTGTTAAACAATTGAAGAATCGTTATGGTGACCCTAATTTGTATAAGAGATTTGTTCTTGGTATCGACAGAGCAAAGATGAGACTATATGATGCTGAAGAATCTGCACAACAAGATATTGCTGATGCAGGCATTCCAGATAAACCGATAAACACATTTGGTAATAGAGAACGTAGAAAAGACTTTGGTGGTCTAAAAGTATGAAGTTAACACACGAACAAGCCGTTCATGGTGCAAATGTATTCTCAGACTACTTTGATAAGTTTGGTCGTATTGATGAATACATGCGTGAACAAAAACTGGCCTCGATGGCAGAGAGGTCACCTGTCCTCTTTGGTATGGGACCTGAAGAAGACTTGTTCTCCAATTTTACAATGTCACCTGCGGATATGGAGTTTGAACTAATTGAACTACCACAAGACCGATGGGACACTTATTTGGATATGATTTCTAGTCATTCTAACATGACAAGCATACCTGGTCGTTGTTTACGATTGGCAGTATTAGAAAAGAAAACTAACAAGTGGGTTGGTTTCATTCGTCTTGGTTCTCCTGTTATCAATTGTAAACCTCGTAATGATATGTTGGGTCGAGTATTCACACAACACGAAGGTGGTGCTCAACGATTCAATGCTTGTGCTGCGATGGGATTTGTTATCGTACCTGCACAACCATTTGGTTTTAATTATCTTGGTGGTAAATTACTGGCTGCAATCTGCACCACACATGAAGTTCGTAAGATGCTTGATGACAAGTATAAGATGACAACCTGTTTGTTTGAGACTACCAGTTTGTATGGCAGTTCCAAGGCAGTATCACAATATGATGGCATGAAACCTCTGATTCGTTTTAAAGGTTTGACTGATAGTGACTTCTTGCCTATGTTGCATGGCAAGACATATACAGACCTAAAAGATTACATTGAAGGTATTGTGGGTGAAGATTTGGCACCACAAGATGCATCCAGTCGCAAACTAAAGATATCTAACACGATGGTCAATCTAATTAAAGTTGCACTTAAAGGCACACCAGAAGGTGATAAATTTAAGTTGACTATTGAAAATGCAAAGAATTTGAATGAACAGAAACGATACTTCATTTCAGACTATGGATTTAAAAATATGATAGAGTTTGTCAATGGTGATGCAGAGAAGTTATTACCTGGTGAAAACTATGAGAAACATCATTTGGCCAACATTATTGAATGGTGGCGAAAGAAAGCAATGAATCGTTTTGACACATTAACAACAGAAAAACGCATTAGGATAGAACAAGAAGTCTGGACTGGCAATAAAGTGCTTGACATTATACGGTAGTTGTGATAGCATAAATACTCCAATAAATTGATAGGAGTATTAAATGGCAGGTAATGCAATAGAAACCGCAAAACAAGAAAACGGTTCTAAAGTTTATTTTGAAAAATATATTGAAAGCACTACGACTCCATCAGAGGCGGTTATGTTTAATGTTGTAGTTAAAGTTTATCCCGACTTAGCAAAAAATACTGCTTTGCGTGAGGTGTGGATGTCAACTTATGAAAAACAAGCAAAAGCATTAGTAACATATCTAGGTAATAATAAAGGATATAGTTATTCCCGTGATGAAGATGATGGTTTCATGTCTTTCATTGAAAACATTGCGAAAACTCGTTGCGGTGTATCTACTAAAGATAATTGGGATCCTGCTGATATTTACATGGTTAAGAGTAGAAAAGAAAGTGCAATTAGAAAACATTTAGATTCTATTACAAAATCTGAAGATAAGATGGCTAACATTTATTCTTTAAATTCTTACATGCGTGAATTAATAAAAGATAAAGATTTGGTTCCAGTTTCACTAAAAGCAATTTCAAAAACCAAATTGGTTGCAGACTTAGAACTTTCTAATATGGGAAGTGCAGGTAAACAAAAAGAAGTTACATTTGAAATGGTTGGTCCTTTGAAATGTTATTTTAATTTTGGAACAAACAATAAAACACCTACAGAAATTGATAATGGTGAGATTGCAGGACAATTTAAGGCGGGTGGAAGTTTAGTGAATTGGCAAACTCGTAATTTTAATATGTCAACACCAAGAGGTGGTGTTCAAACAGATTTGACACCAACAGGTAAAGATGCAGGTGCAAAGATTGGTAAAGCATCTGCTGATGCGATTGATGATTTTTTTACTGCTAACTATGCAAAGTTACAAATTATTCGACCAGTCAATGCAGGTAAAGACCCTTATATTCCTGCGGCAGGTAAATGGGACAAAGATACTAAACAATATTGGATTGATTTCCAAAAAGAATTATCAAAATTTAAAGTAAATAGTAAACCGATTGACTTTGGTGACATGCAAGTTAAATCAAAAAATAAAGCAGTGTCTAAAAATGATTTTGCAAATGTTTTGAGTTATTGTATAATGCAAGAAAATTCTACTAGATATGCAGCCGGTCGTTTATCTTCTAAACTTACTTGTTTACGTTGGGCATATGCATGGGCAGTTATAGATAAAAAAGGTCTTATGAACGAATGGTTGAAAACATTGTATTATGGTGCCAAAAAAGAATTTAGAGATACTAATGGTCCATTCGTAAAGATATACTAAAATGAAATTCACACAATTTATAACAGAAGCAAAAAAAGAAGGTGCGAACCTTCACTTAGAACACCTTGAAGATGAAATTCTGAATCGTGGTGTTCAAGGTGGTCGTGATGCAATCAATTTTTTACAGGCATTGAGAGATATGCTTGCGGGTCATTCATCGTCAAAAGTAAACACCACAACAAAGTGGGATGGTTCACCTGCAATCTTTTGTGGTATCAATCCAGACAATGGTAAATTCTTTGTTGGCACAAAAGGTGTATTCAATGCAAATGCAAAGTTGAATTATACTGATGCAGACATTGATAAGAATCATCCAGGTGAAGGTCTTAATGCAAAACTTAAAGTGGCATTACGATATCTTCCAAAACTTGGTATCAAAGGTGTCCTGCAAGGTGATATGATGTTTGCAAAAGGTGATATCACAGAGAAAACACTTGATGGAGAAGACTACATTACATTTCAACCAAACACATTAATCTATGCTGTGCCTGCTGATTCTAAGTTAGCAAAGACGATGCAGGCTGCACAAATGGGTGTTGTGTTTCATACTTCATACACAGGTAGAACATTCTCTGATATGAAGGCATCATTCAATATTGATATTAAGAATTTGACACCAACTAAAGATGTTTGGTTTCGTGATGCATATTTTACTGATGCCTCTGGTACTGCATCATTCACAGAAGAAGAAACAAAAAAAATAACTTCTATTCTATCTACTGTTGGTGCAATATTCAAACAAACAAATTCTATGTCTGTTGGTAGAATATCAAGTAATGATGTTATTAGAGAATACATTAAGACATTCAACAACACCAAAGTGCGTGAAGGCCAAAAAATTACAAATACTGCCGCACATACAAGAGAACTATTGAAGTGGGTTGAAGATAAATTAAATGATAAGATTATTGAAGCAAAGATGGATAAAACAAAGAGAGATAAGACAATGATTAAGAATGAAATCATGCGAACTCTCCGTGGTTCTGCAAATGATTTGAAGAATATATTTGATATGCAAAACGGCATGGTTGATGCCAAGAATATGATTATCAAAAAGTTGCAACAAATGAAACAAGTTACTAGTACCTTTGTTCAAACAGAAGATGGTTTCAAAGTGACAAATCCTGAAGGTTTTGTTGCAGTTGATAAACTAACAGGTAATGCAGTTAAGTTAGTAGATAGACTTGAGTTTAGTCATTTGAATTTTACCGCTCAGAAAAACTGGAGTAAATAATGGCATATGATATAAACAAAATTATGGCAGAGTATGGTGACAATGATTTTGGATTCTCTGCGGTATCAGAAGAAGAATACAATGCGGTAATTAATGAGAAAGATGAAACTGTTGAGAAGTATAAACATAGATTAACAGAAGTTGAAAAACTTATTATGCCATTTTTAACAAATCTTTTAAAAACTGCCGACAAACCATATATTAATTGGCCAAATCGTGGACCAATTATTGAAAAACAAATTCAAAAAGTTTTATCGTTGACTAGAGGTTAAAATGTTAGAAGCAATACAAAGAATAGTTCGAAAGAGACAACTAAAAGAAGGTACTAGTCCTGATATTCTGCCTCCTTCTGGTGGTGGAAACGATGGCACGACCTATTTGGCGAATACATATAAGAGAGACACACCAGGACAGAGTGTGAAGAAGATAAAAAGATTTAAAGATTATTAATTAATTGGAGTTTGTTATGAATGATATAGTGGTTGGTTGTATCACAGGATACACTTTTGATAAAATTAAGCCTTGGGTTAATTCCCTAGACACTTGCGGTTTTGATGGCACAAAAGCCATGATTTGTTATAATGTAGATTATGAAACAGTTGATGAATTAGTGAAGCGAAACTATACCATTCTTGCATTTAAAAAGAATGATGAAAAGAAACGATTTGAGTATAAAGAAAACTTCTCAATTGTAGTTGAGAGATTTTTACACCTTTGGTTCTTACTCAAGCGATTCAAAGGACAATATCGTAACATCATTACTACAGATGTTAAAGATGTTATCTTTCAAACAAACCCCTCAACTTGGTTAGAAAACAATCTTGGCAACAAAGAAATTAATGTTGCCTGTGAATCTATTCGTTACCAAGATGAAGAATGGGGCAGTCATAATCTTATGAAAGCATTTGGTGCCCTCATACACGAACACAATAAAGAAAATTTAATTTATAACGCCGGTACAATCTCAGGTAAATTTGATACAATGAGTGATTTGTTTTTGAACATCTATATGTTATGTAATAGCACAAATCATTTCACAGAAGGCGGTGGTGGTCCAGACCAAGCCGCTTTAAACATTCTTTTGAATATGAAATCTTATAAAGACATTACAAATTTTGCTATGTCTGAAGATGGGTATGCAGCACAACTTGGCACTACAGGTCCTCAGATTGCAGGCAAATATGGTAACAAGCTGGTTGAAAAAAATCCTATTTTAGTAGATAATATGATATGCACTAGTGAAGGTGTTCCTTTCTCCATCGTTCACCAGTATGACAGAGTACCAGAGTGGAAAAAAATTATAGAGGCCAAATATGAGTGAAATTTTTACAATAGACACAACAGATAATATAATCAGACAAACTAGTCCACAAACTCCCGGTTCTTCTGACCCATACAACCATTTACCACCTAAAGAGTGGGTTCAAAAACAAGTTGAATGGGGTGAGAAAAACATTTCTGGTTCTGGTCTTGTAGAACATATCAAAAAACTAAAAGGTGATTTGATTGGTGTTGAGATTGGAGTTTGCCTTGGTGTCACTACAGAACTTTATGCAAAAGAAATTCCTAATCTAAAGAAACTATATGCAGTAGACCATTATCCTTCTTTTATTGATTGGAATGGAACTGTTATAGGTGAAGATAGACAAGAGGCTATGAAAGAACATGCAGCTAATCGTTTGAAACTCCATACTGATAAAATTGAATTTGTATATACTTCAAGTGAAGAATTTGTAAAGACAATAGAAGATGAAAGTTTAGATTTTATTTTCATTGATGGTGACCATTCATATGAAGGTGCATTACGAGACTTTAAAAACTTTTATCCTAAAGTTAAAAAAGGTGGTATCTTTGCAGGCCATGACATTTATATTCCAACAGTAGATAAAGCTTTGAGAGAATTTTTTGGTAAAGTAGATGTTGAAATTGTTGAACAACAAGCGTGGTTTAAGATTAAAACATGAAACATAGTAAAGTAATTGTATGGGGTGCAAAACCTGATACAGGACACACTCATGCTTTTGTTCATCATGCAATTATTCGTGCAGGTGATTACTTGGGTATTCCAATCTATTGGTTAGATAACCGTGATAACTTAGCAGAAGAATTCTTCGATGATGCATTAATTATTTCAGAACAATGGTTAGTGTTTGCAAATGGAAATAGTAATAACTTACCATTAAGAAAGTCTTCTACTTACATCATTCACTACCTTGGTAATAAAGGACCAGTTGAAGGAAATCCAGGTGCAGATATGTATCTTGGACGTGTTGGTAAACTAATTGATTTTCGCTTTGCATGTAATTGGGGTGTTGATGGTGTACCAGATAAGAACTATGCATACAAGTTTGAAAAAGAAAAATACACACCAATTGGAAATGGAACTTCTTTCATTGAGAAACGTGATGATTATGATATCTTCTATTCTATTTGGGCTACAGATTTGTTACCAAATGAAATAGATTTTGAAACACGATTGACTCCGTTTCAAGACCCTAAGTATGCTTTCTTCGGTGGTACAATCAGAGAAGACAACCAAGAGATGTTTGTTCCTTTTATTGAAGAATGTAAAAAGAATGATATGCCATTTGTGTATAACACACCTTGGGAGAATCCATTATCAATTGAACAAATGAGAGTTGCAGTTGTGCAATCTTATCTACCACTAGATGCAAGACCTAACAATCATTTGGCAAACGGATACATATCTTGTAGGTCAATTAAAAATATTAGTTATGGTGCATTATGTTTGACTAACTCAAAAGAAACATATGATTTCTTTGATGGTGAAGTTGCATATGCCGATAACACAAAAGATTTGTTTCATGTTGCAAAAGAAATGCAAGATAATCCAAAAACTAAAGATTTGATTTTGAATCAAATGAAAAAAGTGAAAGATAAACATACCTATGTGAATAGGTTAAATGATATGATTGAGGCTTCGGAATGAAAACTGCGTTTATTACTGGCATTACAGGCATGGTTGGTTCTCACCTTGCAGAATATTTAATTGAGAATACTGATTGGGACGTTGTTGGACTTATTCGTTGGAGAAGTCCACTTGACAACATCAAAAGTTTGGTTGAGAATATCAATAACAAACATCGTGTGAGATTAGTCTATGGTGATTTGAACGATAGTCTTTCAATGGACACGGCAATCAAAGAAACTAAACCTGATTATGTGTTTCATCTTGCCGCACAAAGTTTCCCCAAAACAAGTTTTACCGCACCACTTGATACTATGAATATCAATATTCAAGGTACCACACGCCTATTAGAAGCATGTAAAAAGTATGTGCCAGATGCAGTCATTCATGTTTGCGCTTCATCGGAAGTGTTTGGAAGAGTTCCAAAAGAAAAACTTCCAATTGACGAAGAATGTTCCTTTCATCCTGCATCACCATATGCCATATCTAAAGTCGGTACAGACCTTATCGGTAGATTTTATGCAGAGGCATACAACATGAATATTATGACTACCCGTATGTTTACTCATACAGGTCCAAGGCGTGGTGATGTATTTGCAGAATCAACATTCGCAAAACAAATTGCTATGATTGAGGCCGGACATATTGAACCAGTTGTTAAAGTTGGCAATTTAAAAAGTCTAAGAACTATTGCGGATGTCCGTGATGCAGTTCGTGCCTACTATATGTTAGTCACAGTTAATCCAACACCAGGTCAGTATTATAACATTGGTGGTACATATACTTGTGAGATTAGTGATGTATTGAATCAGTTGTTGTCTATGTCACCAATGCGTGAACAAATTAAAATTGTAACTGACCCTGATAGGTTAAGACCAATTGATGCAGACTTACAAGTTCCAAATACAGAAAAGTTTAGATTGCATACAGGATGGAAACCAGAGATTTCATTTGAAACTACAATGAGAGATTTGTTAAACTATTGGCGTGAACGTGTTGCAGAGAACAACGGAAAATTTGTAATTAGATGATTATTATTAGAACACCTTTCCGTATTTCATTCTTTGGTGGTGGTACGGATTATCCTGCATGGTACAAAGAACATGGTGGTAGTGTTCTGTCTACTTCTATCAACAAATATTCATTCCTTGTTTTAAGAAAGTTACCTAATATATTTGATTACAAGTATAGAGTTCGTTATTACGAAAGACAAGAAACACAAACGATTGATGAAATAGAATTTCCAGTTATTCGTGAAGCAATCAAGTATATGGGTTTTGAACATGGACTTGATATCACACATCATGGTGATTTACCTAATAGAACAGGTATTGGTTCTAGTTCCAGTTTCTCTGTTTCTTTATTGCATGGACTATCTGCATTAAAACATGGACAAATAACTAAAAGAGAATTGGCACAGAGAGCAATTCATTTAGAACAAAATATTTTAGGTGAATCTGTTGGGTCACAAGACCAAGTCGCAGCTGCATTTGGTGGGTTCAATCGTATTGACTTTGGTGGTGTATCAAACTTTACCTGTTCTCCATTGCCATTGAAAAAGAGTTCATTAGATGAATTAGAATCATGGGTTCAATTATTCTTCACCGAACAATTAAGAAACGCACATGATATTGCCGATAAGAAAATCAATAATATCAAAGATAAAAAAGTTAATTTGAATTTGATGCAAGAATTAACAGTTGAGGCCGAGAAGTTATTGTTTGCAGGCAAGACATTAGAGTTTGCAGAACTATTGAATGAACAATGGCAAATTAAAAAGAGTATAGAGAAGTCTATTACTAATAGTGATATTGATGATATCTATAATAGGGGTATTGCTGCAGGTGCAGTAGGTGGTAAACTACTAGGTGCAGGTGGTGGTGGATTTATATTGTTTCTCACACCACCACAACTACATAAAAGAGTAGCAGAACAATTGAAACTGAAAGAAGTGCCTGTCGATTTTGAATATCTCGGCAGTCAAATGATTTACCATGACTATCAAGATTTAGAGGATTAATTATGAGAATATTTTTGGCAGGACACCGTGGACTAGTAGGTTCTACTATTCACAAGATTTTAAAAAACACCGAACATGAGATAGTTGTTCGCACACATAAAGAACTAGACTTATCTAATCAAGCATTAGTTAATGAATTCTTTGCAAAAGAAAAATTCGACCAAGTCTACTTGGCTGCCGCAAAAGTTGGTGGTGTATATTCAAACAATGTTTATCCCGCAGACTTCATCTATCATAACTTAATGATTCAAACGAATGTCATTCATGCATCTCATGTTAATGATGTTCAAAAGTTATTGATGTTAGGTTCAAACTGTATCTATCCAAGAGTAACAGAACAACCTATTAAAGAAAATCTATTGATGACTGGTCATTTAGAACCAACGAATGAACCATATGCAGTTGCAAAGATTGCAGGTGTGAAAATGTGTGAGAGTTACAATAGACAATATGGTCGTGATTATCGTAGTGTTTTACCTTGTAATCTTTATGGACCAGGTGATAACTTTGATGTGGATGCAGGTCACGTTGCCGCAGGTATCATTCACAAAATGCATACTGCAAAGATTAATGGTGATAATATCGTTAAGATTTGGGGAACAGGTCGACCAAGACGAGAATTTTTATATTCAGAAGATATGGCAGAGGCATGTATCCATGTAATGAATGTAGAAAAAGATAAGTGGGATGCCGTTACAGAACCAAGATGTAATTATGTAAACTTAGGTTCAGGTTACGATATTCCAATTAGTGAATTTGTAAAGATTACCGCAGAAGTAGTTGACTATCAAGGTGGAATAGAGTATGATACAACTAGACCAGATGGTGCAATGAGTAAACTTACCGATAACAGTAAGATTAATTCTTTGGGATGGAAACCTAGAGTAGAATTGATTGATGGTCTCAAACTAACTTATGAGTGGTATTTAAATAATGTTGCAACCAAGACTAATTGATTACGCAGATAGAGTATGTGCAGGACTAAAATCTGTAGATGAAAAACAATTACAAAACGTAGTAGAAGCTTTAGACATTGCATATCGCAAACGAATTCCTGTATTTGTTTGTGGCAACGGTGGTTCTCTTACGATGAGTGACCACTTTCATTGTGACCATGCAAAAGGTACACACTATGATGCACTTCTAAGGCCTAGAATAGAACCATTAACTTCAGGTTCTATACTAACTGCAATTGCTAATGATATTGGATATGAAGATGTATTTTCATTTCAATTGAGTATGAAAGGTAGTGCAGGTGATATTCTTGTTGCCATTTCTGCAAGTGGCAATTCTACTAACATTATCAAGGCAATTCAAAAAGCAAAAGAATTGAACATGTATGTAATTGCATTTGTAGGTTTTGAAGGTGGTGAAGCCGCTAAACTTGCAGACTATGTTTTACATATTAAAGATAATAATTATGGTATCGTTGAAGATTGTCATCAATCATTAATGCATATTCTTGCACAAGAGATTCGAATGATGCACAATAAAAATAATGGAATTAAACTATGAAGATTGTTCTTGTAACAGGTGGTTTTGATCCGATACATTCAGGTCATATTTCTTACTTTCAAGCTGCAAGAAACTTAGGTGATAAATTAGTTGTTGGTATTAATTCTGATGAATGGTTGATCCGTAAGAAAGGTCAACCTTTTATGCCTTGGTTTGAAAGAAGTAAAATAATTCAAGCATTGAAGACGGTAGACTTTGTTATTGAATATAACGATGATGATAATTCTTCCAAAAATGCAATCAAATTAGTAAGACAAACATTTCCAAATGACACTATCATATTTGCAAATGGTGGTGATAGAGGAGACAAGAATACATTAGAGATGGATTATCCAGATGATAATTTGGAGTTTGCATTTGGTGTAGGTGGTAATCATAAACAAAATTCTTCATCATGGATACTTGATGAGTGGAAGGCACCTAAAACAGAAAGACCTTGGGGTTACTATCGTGTGTTATATCAAACACCAAATACAAAAGTAAAAGAATTGACAGTTGAACCTGGCAAATCACTAAGTATGCAACGACATGAATATCGTAATGAATATTGGCATGTTGTTGAGGGTATTGCAAAAGTTTCCATAGAAAGAAATAACTCCGCAAAACTTATAACTATTCAAAAGAATGAAAGTCTTGATATACCTATAGGTGATTGGCATCAATTACGAAATGAAAGTATAGAACCATTGAAACTTGTTGAGATACAGTATGGTGATAAATGTATAGAAGATGATATAGAAAGAAAATTATGATTATTGATATTGGATCAGGCCCATGGCCAAAAGCAGATGCACAGGTTCGTATGGATTTACATCCATGGCCTAATGTTAATTGTATTCACGACTTGTTAGAAACACCTTATCCATTTGAGAATGATACCTTTGAGAAGGCATACATGGGTGATGTAATTGAACACATTTACATTTTTGATATTGACCGTGTTTTAACAGATGTAAATCGTATTTTAAAGAAAGGTGCAATTTTTGAAGTTGTTGTACCTGATGCACGATGGATTTTTGAAAGAGTTGTTAAAGGTGACTGGAAAGAAAAGGCCAATGTTGATTGGTTGAATCAATCTAGTAGTGATTGGAAAAATGCGATGGCATATTTGTTTGGTGGATTTCACACCAAAGATGAATACAAAATGGCAGGTATGGGTCACGTTAATGCCTTTGATACTGAATCATTAAAAGAATTGTTAGAAAAGAATGGGTTTGTAAATTGCAAAAGGGTACCAGATATGCGTAATCCAGAGCCTGCAAGAGATGCCGTTCTTAAAATGATATGTGAAAAAGGATAAATTATGAAAAAGAAAGCATTTGTAACAGGCATCACAGGTCAAGATGGACCTTATCTTGCCAAACTCCTGATTGATAAAGGTTATCATGTATATGGTTTGATGAAACGATATTCTAATCCTAACTTGGAGAATATTAACTATCTTAACATTCAAAATGATATTGAATTAATCACTGGTGATATCACCGATGAGAACAATATGAGTCATTTGGTCAAGTCAATTAAGCCAGATGAGTTCTATAACTTGGCAGCACAGAGTTTTGTAGGTTCAAGTTGGGAATTAAACAAATTAACAACTGAAGTTAATGCAATTGGACCTCTAAATATCCTCAATGCAATAAGACTACACAATTCAGAAACAAAGTTTTATCAAGCAAGCACAAGTGAGATGTATGGAAATGCAAATGACAATTTTCAAAATGAGAAAACTCCCTTTCACCCAAGAAGTCCGTATGGTGTTGCAAAACTCTATGCGTATTGGATTACAGTAAACTTCCGTGAGAGTTATAGTCTTCATGCTTCTAATGGTATTCTGTTTAACCATGAGTCTCCAATTCGTGGAAAAGAATTCGTCACAAGGAAGATTACCGATGGTGTTGCGAAAATCAAGTTAGGCCTACAAGATAAGATTACACTTGGCAATCTGGATTCAAAAAGAGATTGGGGATTTGCAGGTGACTATGTTGAAGCAATGTGGTCAATGTTACAACAAAAAGAACCTGGTGATTATGTTGTATCAACAAACGAATGTCATACAATTTTTGAATTCTTAGATTTGGCATTTAAGCATGTTGGTATCACAGATTGGCAGAAACATGTTGCAAGTGACCCACGTTACAAACGCCCAGCAGAATTACACACCTTGCGTGGCGATAATACTAAAGCAAAAGAAGTTTTAGGATGGGAGACCAAGACTTCATTTGAAGAATTAGTTACGATGATGGTTGATGCTGATATGAAAAGATTGAGTAAATGAAAAAAGTATTATTTGTAGTCCATAGATACGCACCATTTCCTGGTGGTTCAGAGAATCACACCAGAGATTTGGCAGAAGAAACTCTAAGTAGAGGTCATCAAGTTGCCGTATTTACAGGTGAACACCAAGGTGATTGGAACGGAGTTCATGTAACAAGTGATACTGCCATTTTCAATTATCCATGGGACTTAGTTGTAGTTCATGGTGGTGATGTTGGTATTCAAAACTTAGTTCTTTCAAACATTAGACAACTGCCTTATCCAGTTTTATATCTTCTAATCAAACCATCAGAAAGTTCTGTGTGTATGCAAGGACTTAGAGATGCGAAATGGATTGGATGTGGCACACCACAAGATTGGGAACATATAAAGCGGCATGATGGCCAAGTATTTTATGATGGTCTGTCACAACGATGTGTTGCTATCAACCTAAGTTTGAATGAAGCAAACGCAATCGGATTATCAGGTTTCCGTGAGAAATATGGAATCAAAACAAAGAATATGTTTTTAACTTGTGGTGGTTATTGGCCAAACAAAGCAATGCCTGAGTTAGTAGAAGTGTTTAATAAACTAAACATTCCTGATACAACATTAGTTTTGACTGGATATGATAACAGACACGGATTGATGCCACAAGAATCTGAGTTTGTGAAACCTTTAATGTTAGAAGATAAATCAGATGTTTCTGCTGCAATGCGAGAAGCAGACCTGTATATTATGCACTCATTTGAAGAAGGTTTTGGCCTTGTCCTTGTGGAATCTATGTTAAATCATACTCCATGGGTTGCAAGAGATATTGCAGGTGCGACAATGATGAAAGAGTTCGGTCACACATACACTACGGATGCAGAATTATCAGACTATTTGGTTAATTTTAAACGACCTTCTGAAAAAAAACTTGATAATGCATACGAATATTCCGTTCATAATCATACATCTAAGAGTTCTGTAGATAGAATCCTAAACTTGATAAATAACTAAATAGAACATTAACTAACTGCTGTAGAGGCGGAGAATGAAATTTAGAGAATTTATTAGTGAAAATAAAGAGGTTCACCATGTCATGGCATTTGGCCGCATGTCGCCTCCAACTACAGGACATGAAGTTCTTGTAAACAAAGTCAAAGATGTTGCCAAAGAACATGGCGCAACTCACAGCGTAGTCCTATCACACACACAAGATAAGGACAAGAATCCTTTATCCTCTGCTGATAAAGTCAAACACGCAAAACGATTCTTCCCAAAGACTAATATTTCTACGTCTAGTAAAGAATCACCTACATTCCTATCTCATGCAGCCGAATTACACAAAAAAGGTGTAACACATTTACACATGGTTGCAGGTTCAGACCGTGTTCCAGAATACAAAAAGAAACTTGCACAGTATAACGGTACTGGTGAAGGTAAATTATACAACTTCAAAAAGATAACAGTTCATAGTGCAGGTCAAAGAGATCCTGATGCCGAAGGTACTGCCGGTATGTCTGCATCTAAAATGCGAAGTCATGCTTCTTCTGGTAATTTTAAAGAATTTAAAAAAGGTGTGCCATCACATGTACCTGAACACCATGCAAAAGAAATGTTCCATGATGTTCGTAAAGGTATGCAAATCAAAGAAAGTATTAATGAACAATTTGAATCTCTTTTGTTTGAAGGTGTCCATGATAAAGCAATCTTTAAAGCAGTATTCTTAGCAGGTGGTCCTGGTTCTGGTAAAGATTATGTGTTAGATAATACACTTGCAGGTCATGGAATGACCGAAATGAATTCAGATAAGGCACTTGAGTTTTTGATGGATAAAGAAGGTCTTGATAAGACCATGCCTGCATCAGAAGAAGATAAGAGAAACCTTGTTCGTGGTAAGGCCAAGAATATGACAGAGTTACGCCAAAAGTTGGCAATTCTAGGTCGTAATGGTTTGATTATCAATGGCACTGGTGATGATATAGAAAAGATTTCAAAGATTAAAAGTAAATTAGAAGAAGTTGGTTATGAATCATCAATGGTTCTAGTTAATACTGCCGATGAAGTTTCTAAACAAAGAAATATAGAACGTGGTCAACGTGGTGGTCGTACCGTACCAGAAAACATTCGCAAAGAAAAGTGGGATGGTGTTCAAGCAGGTCGTCCTGAATTTGCAAAGTTGTTTGGTGATAACTACATGGAGTTTGATAACTCTGAAGATTTACGCAAAGCACCACCTGAAGTAATCAAGGCTAAAAAAGATGAGATGCTTCAGATGTTCACAAAGATAAAAGAATTTGTTGCAAAACCACCAGAGAATCCTATTGCATCCGCATGGGTTGCGATGGAGTTGCAAAAGAAAGACACACAACCTATATCAAACGATGGTGCAGAACAAACACCACATCCAGATTCAGGTGGCGCAGAAGAAGCCCGCAAGATGGGTCTGAAGTATTATGGTTTTGGTAGATATGGTAAAGACGGCACAGTAACACATAGAGTTGTGCATGATAAACTTGTTGAGGTTGAAAAAGAACCACACAAAGAACCTAATGTTCCAACCTCAGGAAGTTCAATGAAGAAACCAGTACCTAAAAAAGTTAATGAACAATTTGAAAAATTCTTATCTGAATCAGTAACAGTTTCAATCACTGGTGATACAGTTGAAGAAGTTCAAAGTATGATGAGTTCGATGCAAACTGGTTACACCGCAGAACAATCAGAAGAAGAATATGATGGTCTATCCAATCATAATGAAAGTTTAACACTTGGTAAGACAATGGATGTAATTGGTGAGAAACAATACTCACAAGAATTATCCAACGCAGACATTAATTCAATTTTTGAAGAAAAGAAAGCCAAACTGTTGCGTGGTAAAGATGGCAAACCAAGAATCTTTTTGATTCGCCGTTCAGCAGCGAAAGAATCTCACCTGCGTGGTGGTGAAGTAATGAAACACCCAAAGGGATATGTAATAAAAATAAAAGAGGAGAATGATAATGTTGAAACTAATCAAGAGCTTTTTGAGCAAAGCAAAACAACCAATCGAAAAAGAACCGCAACCTTCCTTGCCGAAGGAAGAATTAGTAATCTCGGAGCCGAAAGTGGAAATCAAAACTACACCCCAGCAGCCCTTAGTATCGGAATCAAAAGCACCGAGCAAGGCCAAGGTGAAGCAAAACCCAACAAAGAAAAAATCACCCTCAACCAAATCAGGTCAAAACAAAAAGCCGCAATCCAGAACCACCAAGAAAGTATCGACCAAGGTATAGAGACTGGTCTATCAATGGCGGCTTCTGGTGAAAATTTGGCACGACCATCTGGTGAAAAGATTAATCTGAAAAGAAAAGGTAAAGCATCAATCATGGATGAAACTATTGGTGCAGGTGGTGAAGATGCAACATCTAATTCTGATGAAAGAGAATTAGAATTGAAAAGAAAAGGTATCAACCTTAAATCATTCAAAGCAAATAAGTCTATCAGCTCATGAAAACATTAAAGAATTTTTTAGAGAATAGATGTTGGCCTGGTTATAAACCAAAACCAGGTAAGACACCTTACTCAGCTGGTTCATGTGTGAAAGAAGGCGCAGCTGCAGCTATTGCCGCAGCAACAGCGATTGCGAAGAAGAAATCTGGTGATTATGATTCTGAAGGTATGAGAAAAACTCCTTATAAGAATCCAGACCATCCAAATCGTAAGTCTAATGCTGAAAGAAAAGCAGAACTCAAAGAAGATTTGCGTAGATGGTTCAGTAAAACTGATCCAGAAGGTGGTTGGAAAAGAATCAATAGTAAAGGTGAAGCAATCGGTCCTTGTGCAAGAGAACCAGGTGAACCTAAACCTAAATGTATGTCAAATGAAAAGAGAGCTCAACTAAGTAAAAAAGAAAGAGCATCTGCTGTTCGTGCAAAAAGAAGAAATGACCCCGATCCAGAAAGAAAGGGTAAACCTATCAATGTGTCTAACTTTGGAAAAGGAAAGATAAGCGAATCTATGGAACAACTAGACGAAAAAAATGTACCAACTAGTCCAGAAAAATGGGCACAGGCAAAAGCACAAGCAAAGGCCAAGTTTGATGTTTATCCATCTGCATATGCAAATGGTTGGGCAGCAAAGAAATATAAAGAAATGGGTGGTGGTTGGAAATCTGAATCTACTATCGTAGATGATGCAGCCAAATACTTACAAGAACAACAACTGAATGAAGATTGGCAATCAGTCAACAAACACGATAAGACAGATGGTCTTTCACAGAAGGCAGTTAATGCTTATCGTAGAGAACATCCTGGTTCTAAATTAAAGACTGCTGTAACAGAAAAGAATCCTACTGGTAAGAGAGCTTCAAGAAGAAAATCTTTTTGCAGTAGAATGGGTGGCATGAAAAAAAGATTGACTAATCCTGAAAATGCGAGAGACCCTGATTCTCCAATTAACAAAGCTCTTAGGAGATGGAATTGTTAATTAGTTTAGTTGGTACTGAAGTTGTATTATCACCAACATCTAACACAACAGTTAATAATGCTGTTGTGGTTAGACTTGTGCATACAGGTTCACAAGAACATGTAATTACGATCCAAGATAGTACCGGAACAAATATTGCAAATATAACTATGTTGAATAATTCTGAAATGATTATAGAAAAGCATAGAGACCATGCACTTTTAGTAGATTCAGGAGCAGATGTTAGAGCTGTTCCAATAGCATATAAAAATTAAAATTAGGAGAAACCTCATGTATTCAGATACAAACACAACTCGTTCAGTCGCAGACGCTGTGATGAAAATTATGAACCCACAACAAATTGATGAAGCAACTGCTTGCCTTAAATGTGGCAAAGTTCACACAGGTGAATGTGATATGAATGAAGAATTAAAAGGTGGTCAAGTTAAACTTGATAAGAACCATAACAACAAACTTGATAGTCAAGATTTCAAAATTCTTCGTGGTCAAAAGAAAGCCAATGAAGAAGTTGAACAGATTGATGAATTGTCAAAAGATACTTTACATAGTTACGTTAAGAAATCTATCAATGACAAAGAAAATTTAGACAAACCACAAACACAAAAAGGTTTGAGAAGAGCAACATCTCGTCTTTACAAAGAAGGTGAAGAAGCAGAACAAATTTTAGAATACGAAACAGACAAGAATGGCAAGTTTGTTCACAATGCAAAAGCAGGTCGTTATGGTGGTTCAGAGAAACCACAAGACCCATTTGCAGGTGTTCGTGGACCAGGTCAAAAAGATTTGGCAAAAATTGAAGCAGAGAAGAAGAAAAAGAAATTCTCTGAAATGGTAAATCTTTACCAAGAAAAAGGTTTGAAGTCTTTATCTGAAATGCTTAAAAAAGAAGAGCCAATTGAAGAAGGTGCTTCAGAAGAACAATTCAACGCACAATTAGATGTTGCTAAATTCAAAGCAAACACCAAAGATGATGACACCATTAGACCAGTTAAAAAGAAAACAACCACAGTTGCGAAAGCCGGTGAAATTGCAACAAAAAATGAAGAAACTGAGATTGTTGATTACCCATTAGATGTTGATGCAATCAATGGTGTTTCAGTTGAGACTATTGAAGAGCGTGAAATGACAGGTTCTGAAATGGAAAAGCGTGAGAATATTGTTAAGTCTATGAAAAAAGGTATGCAAGGTTTCAAAGACAGATATGGAGACCGTGCTAAGAACGTAATGTATGCAACCGCAACAAAACAGGCAATGAAATGAAAAAGTTTAGAAAACTTTCAGAAGAAGTTACACCATCTTCAAAACCAGAACCTGGTCGTGAAGCAGTTGGTGGTAGATTTACTTCTTCCGCACCAAAAAGACCTACTAAACCTGCACCTCAAGTAACATCAGAAGAAATTGTTTCTGAGATTGTTATGCCTCAAGTTAAAGGAGATTTGGGTGCTCTTGATAAAACATCTTTTGTTAAAAAACATGGCATCTCTAAATCTGCCGCAAGAGAAAGAGTTGCAGAAGCAAAAGACGAAGAAGAATATGGTTATGAAGGTGACATGGCGATGAATCAGTTGAAGACTATTGTTCGCCATTCAGAATATCTTATGGATATGTTGAAACCTGATACTGATTTGCCTGAGTGGGTTCAATCAAAGATTACTCTTGCAGCCGATTACATTCAAACATCATGTGATTACATGACTTCAGAAATGAATGAAGCGAAAGAAATGGGTGATATCCCATCTGGTGATGCATCACCTGCAAATCTTACTGTTAAGAAAGGTAAGACAGTTGCAAGTGGTACTGTAACAGAGGCAACATCTGCTGCGGTTCGTATGCAAAGAGCATTACAAAGAGCAAAAGAGCAACGTGAACGTGAAGAACGTGCCGGTGCAGCTTTATTGAATCCTAAAAAACCAGTTAAAGAAGATGTTATGCAAGAACGAGAAGATGATGAGTATCATACTCCAACAAAACACCATGTGCAAGTTCAAGTGAGTAAAGGTGATGGTCCAAAAACACATCGTAAGGCAACGGTAAGAGCAAAAGAACCACAACATGCTGT
>Ga0214921_10003070_pt1 | contig 26214 bp, 25 predicted proteins | sample LL1505_MetaG_FD_177992 | JGI IMG/M metagenome (GOLD analysis project Ga0214921, IMG submission 177992) | Freshwater microbial communities from Lake Lanier, Atlanta, Georgia, United States - LL-1505 | ecosystem: Environmental > Aquatic > Freshwater > Lake | place: USA: Georgia | collected... | reverse complement strand
CTGGAGTCAGTATGAACTAACTGGGCGATTAACGGCTTGCGTCTTCGATCAGCGCGCGAGCAATCGCCTGCTCGTTGATCACAAAATGTCCGGCACGGATCGCCGATTTGATCTGGTCGAGCATGGCGGTATCAAGTGCCGGAGGTTCATTGATCCAAGCGGCTTCGGACAAATCATTCATCCGGGTCGCGCGAACATCCACCTGGGCCGAGGCTGCTGATGCTGGCGCTGCCCCAGACTTGGAAACATCCGCCGAACGCCCAAGACCAGCAGTGTCTTTGGTGCTTTCCGCAGGGTTCCCTAGGGGAGTGCTTGCAACGCCGGGAGTTGTTGGTGACAATTTCATAAGCGTAGTGTAAGGGTAAGCCCTGACGAATGCAAGCGCCCAAGTGAATGCTTGATGAATAGCTGGTTTACGCCTTTAAGCAGCGGCTGAAGCCGTTCATGACTGCGCCCCTAATGACTGCGCTCGGTTGCGTATTCCGTCAGCGCAAGTAAGGCGCGTTGGGCTTCGCCATCAGGCAAGAGGCTTAACGCCTGTCGGGCGGCGGATGCCTCAAGTTGGGCCTGCTGGCGGGTGAAGGCAAGGGCGCCGCTGCTGTGGACAGCGTCCAGAATGGTCTGGAAATCGCTATGGTCCTGGTCAACGCCGCCTGATTCAATGGCCTTGCGGACCAGATCGCGCTGGGACAAGGTGCCGTGTTGAAGCAGATAAATCAAGGGTAAAGTGGGTTTACCTTCTTTAAGGTCATCGCCGATGTTTTTGCCTGTTTGGGACGCCAGTCCTTCATAGTCAAGCACATCGTCGATCAGCTGGAACGCTGTACCTAGACGGCCGCCGAATTCGGCGCAAGCCAATTCAACGCCAGCAGGCGCTTGGCTGAGAATGGCGGCGAGCTGCGCAGAAGCTTCAAAAAGCCTCGCGGTCTTGTAGCGAATGACTTTCAGGTATCTGCTTTGATCGACCTCAGGGTCGCGGATATTCAAGAGTTGCAGCACCTCGCCCTCGGCAATCGTATTGGTGGCGTCGGCCAACACTTGCATCACACGCATCAAACCTGGTTCAACCATCATTTGGAACGATCGTGAATAGAGGAAATCGCCAACAAGCACCGAAGCCGCATTGCCAAAAACAGCGTTGGCTGTTTGTCGCCCGCGCCTGAGATCGGACTCATCAACCACATCATCATGGAGCAGGGTTGCCGTATGGATGAACTCGACGACTGCAGCAAGTAAGAGCGCGTGACGGTCAGGCGGTGCGTCCTGGCGCAGCGCACGGCTGACAAGGCAGAGAATGACCGGGCGAAGTCTTTTGCCGCCAGCAGCGATGATGTACTCGGCCACCGTTTGAATGAGTGCCACCTCGGCATGCAGTCGCTCGCGAATCACTTCGTTGAGCGCTTTGAGATCGGCTGCTATGCACTCGAATCGCTCAGCTGGCGAACTTGCAAGCGCAACAGGGTGGGGCAGGGGGGCTTTGTTCACGATCCGATTATAGGTAGCCTTTGGCAAATCGTGACGAGCACTGCGGTGAGCCGCGCGTTTGTAGCGACAGCTTGTTCGTGGGCGCTGAAAGCACGCTAGCTTGCAGGCGGTCGATGTCTTGTTTCGGCAGACAGCGTTTGACCATGTAAGGCGAAATCGCATAAAATCTAGGGTTCGCTTTTGACTTATAGGAGTCAGACCATGTATGCGGTCATAAAAACCGGTGGCAAACAATACAAAGTTGTTGCCGGTGAAAAATTAAATATCGAACAGATACCGGCAGACATTGGCGCGACCATCACCCTTGATCAAGTGCTTGCCGTAGGCGATTCGCTCCAGATCTCGCTTGGCACGCCCTTGGTCTCCGGTGCAACCGTGCAAGCCACCGTGCTTTCACATGGTCGCCACGATAAGGTGAAGATTTTTAAGATGCGTCGACGCAAGCATTATCAGAAGCGTCAGGGCCATCGGCAAAATTACACCCGCATCGAAATTAGCCGCATTGATGCGCCGGGCATTGTTGATGCACCAGGCATTGCCGCCGCAGAACCGGCAACCGCTGCGGCTTGAAGAGGGACGAATTGACATGGCACAGAAAAAAGGTGGTGGTTCCACCCGCAACGGTCGCGATTCAGAATCCAAACGCTTAGGCGTCAAAGTCTTCGGTGGTGAGCAAATTTCAGCGGGCTCGATCATTGTTCGTCAGCGTGGCACCGAGTTTCATCCCGGGCCGAACGTTGGTGTGGGCAAGGATTTCACGCTTTTTGCCTTATCGGACGGCAAGGTGCATTTTGCGGTCAAAGGCCCCCTTAACCGCCGTACGGTGAGCGTGGTTCCGAGCGGGGCATAAGGCTTACAAGCACGAGAACGCACCACAGCGGCGCGCGAAGGCCAAGCCTTTGGTAGGAATTGCGGCTGTGTTCGCTTGAAGCGGCTACATGTGCTGATCTGCTCGTAGCACCGCTTGCTCTGCTGCGCTTTGCCAAGCGGGGTTCAGGAAATGAAGTTTGTCGATGAAGCGCGAATCGAGGCGATTGCCGGTAACGGCGGCAATGGCACGGTGTCATTTCGGCGCGAAAAATACATCCCTTTTGGCGGACCCGACGGGGGCGATGGCGGCCGGGGCGGGTCGGTGTTTGCGCTTGCCGATCGCAACATCAACACGCTGGTCGACTTTCGCTTTGCACGCAAGTTTGCAGCGCGTCACGGCGAGCATGGGCGGGGATCCGATCAATATGGTGCAGCAGCAGACGACATTGTGCTGCGCATGCCTGTCGGTACACAAATCAAGGATTTGGATAGCGGTGATCTGCTTTTTGATTTGACGGTTCATGGCGAAAAGGTCTGTCTTGCCAAGGGTGGTGATGGCGGCATGGGGAATTTGCACTTTAAGACCTCGACCAACCGGGCGCCGCGCAAAGCCACCAAAGGCTGGCCCGGGGAATCCCGCAATCTCTTGCTTGAACTCAAGGTCTTGGCCGATGTTGGTTTGTTGGGGCTGCCCAACGCCGGCAAATCCACGCTGATCGCGGCGGTCTCAAATGCCCGCCCCAAAATTGCCGACTACCCCTTTACGACGCTTCACCCCAATCTCGGCGTGGTGCGTGTCGGGCCTGAGCGCAGCTTTGTCATTGCAGACATTCCTGGCTTGATCGAGGGTGCTGCAGACGGTGCGGGTCTGGGCCATCAGTTTTTGCGGCATTTGCAGCGCACGCGTCTTTTATTGCATGTGATTGACGTTGCACCCTTTGATCCCCAAGCCGATCCGGTGCGTGATGCCAAAGCGATCGTTAAAGAATTAAAGCGCTACGACGCTGCACTTGCGGCGAAAGACCGCTGGGTTGTGCTCAATAAGACCGATATGCTCGATCCCGAGGCCGGACGCAAGCAACTTGACGATCTGCGCAAACGCTTAAGGCTCGCGCGACGCAGTCCTTGTTTTGAGATTTCTGCCCTCACGGGTGAGGGACTCAAACCTTTGGTGTTTGCAATCATGGACTTCATCGAGGCGAAAAACCGACAACCTCAGGAAGCGGTCGATGTACGGTTTCGCCCGGATACGGCTCTGGGCTAGTGGGGTCAGTTGTTTTGACAAGAGAACAAACAGCGACTGGCCTTGCGGTGGGAGACCATGAATGCGCCGATAGCAGCCTCAAAACTGCCAGCGTGTTGAGCAAGGCGCAGCGCTTGGTCATCAAAGTCGGTTCGAGCCTTGTGACCAATGAGGGGCGTGGCATCGATGCTCAGGCGATTGCGACCTGGGCCGCAGAGATTGCTGCGCTGCGAGCGCTTGGTCGGGAGATCCTGGTGGTGTCTTCAGGGGCGGTTGCCGAAGGGATGAAGCGGCTTTCCTGGTCGCAAAGACCTCAGGCCATGCAAGATTTGCAAGCGGCCGCCGCCGTAGGGCAGATGGGATTGGCTCAGGTTTACGAAACTGAATTTCGACGTTTCGGCCTGCAAACGGCGCAAATCCTGCTCACGCACGACGATTTGGCCGATCGAACGCGCTACCTTAATGCGCGCTCCACACTCACGCGATTGATTGAGCTCGCAGTTATACCGATCATTAATGAGAACGATACGGTTGTTACCGATGAAATCAAAGTGGGCGATAACGACACCTTGGCGGCGCTGGTCACCAATCTCGTGGAGGCTGATGCACTGGTGATCCTCACAGATCAAGCGGGTCTTTACACCGCAGATCCAAGGACAAATCCCGATGCAACATTGCTTCACTGGGTCAAGGCAGGCGACCCGCGTTTGGAAGCCATGGCGGGCGGCGCAGGAAGCATGATTGGCAAAGGCGGCATGCTGACCAAAGTACTTGCTGCGCGCCGGGCAGCTTCGGCCGGAGCCCACAGCATTGTTGCGAGCGGGCGTGAACCGAAGGTCTTGCAACGCCTTGCGGCGGGCGAATTAATTGGTACAAGTTTTATTGCAGATACCCCGAAGCTCACCGCAAGAAAACAATGGATCGCCGATCAGTTGCAGTTACGCGGCGCCTTAATGCTTGATGCAGGCGCACTGAAGGCCTTGTTACACGAGGGCAAGAGCTTGTTGCCAATCGGTGTTTCTGCGGTACAAGGCGAATTTGCTCGCGGCGATGTGGTCGCCTGCCTCAATCTGGACGGCACTGAAGTTGCACGTGGTCTGATCAATTACGCAAGTTCTGAAGCGCGGCGGATTATCGGCAAACCCTCAAGCGATATTGAGTCGCTTTTGGGCTTTGTCGAAGAGCCTGAATTGATTCATCGCAGCAACCTGGTTATTTCGGGACAGGCAGCCTGACAGGCCCAGGAAACCCGATGGGACGGCGCACTGGCGGCCTGAAAGCCCCAGGGGCCGGATAGGCCAGCGACATGCGGTATTCGGCGCACTCGCCAAGGGGCCGTCTCAGTCCGACGCTACATCACTGCCCCAAGCTGCCAGGGCACAAACTCGTCGTTACCCATCCCTAGGGCTTCGCTCTTGGTTTTTTCGCCGCTTGCGATCCTGAGCATGACCTCAAAAATCGCCTGTCCTTTTTCTGCGACCGGTACATCTTGATCAACAATATCGCCACAGTTGATATCCATATCCTCTTGCATGCGCTGATAAAGGCCGGAATTGGTTGCCAACTTGATCGACGGGGCTGGCTTGCAACCATAAACCGAGCCACGACCTGTGGTGAAGCAAATCAGATTCGCACCGCCAGCAACCTGTCCGGTAGCCGACACTGGGTCGTAGCCCGGGGTGTCCATAAAGACGAAGCCCTTGGCAGTCACTGCATCAGCGTATTCATAGACTTCAGTAAGATTGGTGGACCCTGCCTTGGCAACCGCGCCCAGACTTTTTTCGAGAATGGTGGTGAGTCCGCCTGCTTTGTTGCCTGGCGATGGGTTATTGTCCATCGACCCATTGTTCTTTTCAGTATAGCTTTCCCACCAGCGAATCCTATCGATTAACTTCTTTGCGACCGCTTCGGAAACTGCGCGACGGGTAAGCAAATGCTCAGCGCCATAAATTTCGGGTGTTTCAGAAAGAATCACGGTGCCGCCTTGTGCAACCAGGATATCGCAGGCCGCACCGAGCGCGGGGTTTGCGGTAATGCCTGAATAACCATCCGAGCCTCCGCACTGTAAACCGATACACAAATGGGAGGCGCTCACCGCTTGTCGCTTGAGCGCATTGGCAGCAGGCAACATCGACGCGATGGCCTCAATCGCAGCCTGGGTTGTTTTGCGGGAACCGCCTGTGCTTTGAATCACCAGGGGCTTCAGTAGCGGATTCTCGTCCATGCCCTGGCTCATAAAGAGTGCGTCCATTTGATTCGCTTCGCAACCAAGGCCGATGATCACCACCCCAGAAAAATTGGCATGCCGCGCATAACCGGCAATGGTCTTTCGCAAGACGTCAATGCCTGCACCGTCTGAATCCATGCCGCAGCCTGAGGCATGGGTGATTGGGACAACACCATCCACATTCGGGAAGGCGGCAAGGCGTTCTGGGGTGAAGTGCGATGCCACAAATTTTGAAACAGAAGCCGAGCAATTGACAGTGGCAATGACACCGATATAGTTCCTGGTCGCGATCCTTCCGTCTGCACGCACATAACCCATGAACTGCGCCGGCGCCATAGTGGGTGTTGGCTTGCAATCGACCCCGATGGCGTAATCCCGGTCAAACATTTCAAAGGCAAGGTTGTGGGTGTGCACATGTTCGCCCGCTTCAATGGCATGCCTTGCAAAACCAATGATCTGGTTATAACGCCTCACCGGTGCACCTTGCGCAATCGGGCGCCTGGCAATCTTGTGGCCGGGTGTGATGGCCTGTTTCAAAGTGATCGCATGTCCGGCATCATCGAGTTGATGCTGCACAGCTAAAGGTCGGGTCGCAATCAGTACATCGTCTTGGGGGTGCAAACAGAGGAAAGCTTTGCGGATCACTGCGATGGCTTGATTCATGACGCTAAAATTCCTTATTGCGGATCAAATAGAAAACGCATGTTCGCTTCAATACCCTTTGCTTGCAAGCCTGCGGTGTAAGCTTATGGACCACTGCAATTCAATCGGGACAAGGCATGATGCAACAAGGCAGGGTTTTCGAAAAAAAGATTTTAATCACAGCTGCAGGCCAAGGCATGGGCAGGGCGTCAGCACTCGCGCTGCTGCGCGAGGGGGCAAGCGTCATCGCTACCGATGTGCGCGTGGATTTGCTCGATGATTTAGAGCATGCTTTCGCTGCAAGCGAACAGAAGCATCACGCTGCACAATTACAGACTCGGCGGCTTGATGTGACCGACCCGGCGTCGATACAGCATTTGGCGGGCACGATGGCAGATTTGGATGTGCTCTTTAACTGTGCGGGTTTTGTCCATCAGGGGACGATCGCTCAATGCGATGAAGCACAATGGGACCATAGCTTTAATCTCAATGTTCGCTCGATGTATCGATTGATTCAGGCCTGTCTTCCAGGGATGCTTGCGCGGGGCAATGGTTCTATAATCAATATGGCTTCGGTATGTGGATCGATTAAAGGTCTGCCGAATCGATTTATTTACGGCACAACCAAGGCTGCGGTGATCGGACTTACCAAATCAGTGGCGGCAGATTATGTGACGCAGGGCATTCGCTGTAATGCAATTGCCCCGGGAACGGTCGAGACGCCTTCCTTACACGAACGCATGCAGGCACTTGGCGACATCGATGAGGCGCGGCGCATGTTTACCGCCCGCCAACCCATGGGACGGTTGGCTCAAGCCGACGATATTGTGCCCATCGTGGTTTATCTGGCAAGCGATGAGAGTGCCTTTGCAACAGGGCAGGTTTTTTCGATTGACGGCGGCATGACCATTTAAAGCACTGTAAGCATTTGGCTGCGGTAAGACATTAACCAAAAGGAAATCAGATGAAATTGATACGTTACGGAAAACCAGGCAAAGAAAAACCCGGTGTGCTCGATCATGATGGCAAGTTACGCGATCTCTCTGGTGTTGTTTCAGATATCGGGCCCGAGCAGCTCTCACCTAAGGGTCTTGCCAAGCTTGCCAAAGTCAACCTCGCTAAATTGCCGCTTGTTCGGGGCAAGCCAAGGTTCGGTGTGCCCTTCACAGGCGCTACGAAATTTGTAGCCATTGGATTGAATTACTCGGATCACGCTGCCGAGACCGGCAATCCGATTCCCACAGAACCTATCATTTTTCATAAGACACTCAGCAGCATGCAAGGTCCCAACGATGATGTGATGCTGCCGAAAAACTCAGTGAAGACCGACTGGGAAATTGAATTGGGTATTGTGATGGGAAGCCGCGCAAGCTATGTCACCAAGCGAGACGCTTTGTCTTATGTCGCTGGCTATGTGATGGCAAACGATGTGTCCGAGCGCGCCTTTCAAATGGAACGCGGTGGACTCTGGGATAAGGGCAAAGGTTGCGACACTTTCGGTCCCTTGGGACCTTGGCTTGTGACCACGGATGAGGTGCCCAACCCGCAAAAGCTTGCGATGTGGCTTGATGTCAATGGTGAGCGCGTGCAAACCGGCAACACAAAAACCATGATTTTCGATTGTGTAACGATCGTATCTTATGTCAGCCAATTCATGACCTTGTTGCCGGGCGACGTTATCGTTACCGGCACACCACCTGGGGTGGGTCACGGCTTTAAACCCCCGCGTTATTTGAAAGCTGGTGATGTGATGACCATGGGTATTGAAGGTCTGGGCGAAGCCAGGCAGCAAGTCATCAAATACAAGGCAAACTAAGGCCAAGGCCCCAAGCGATGATGCTTGGTCATGACATCCTGAGCAAGGCTGCGCATCGCCTCTTGGCGGCTGCGGGTGCTGAGGCCGCGATTGCCCATTGCGTTGCGCAAGCGCTCCTTGAAGCCGATCTGCTGGGCCACGACACCCACGGTCTGGCCCTGCTTGCAGCCTATGTCGATGAACTTCGTGCCGGACGCATGCGCGGCTCGGGCCGGGCTGAAGTGTTACGCGAAAAGGCATCGGTTGCGCTTTGGGACGGGCATCGACTTGCCGGGCCGTGGCTTGTTGAGCAAGCCATGCAATGGGCGCTCGAACGAGCAAGACAACATGGTGCCGCCCACGTCGTGGTTCGAAGAAGTCACCACATCGCAGCACTGGCCGCCTATTTGGAAGCACCGGCACGAGCGGGTTTTCTGGTGCATTTGTGCTGTTCGGATCCCAATACCGCAAGCGTTGCGCCTTTCGGGGGCACGAGCGCTGTGATCACACCAAACCCCATGGCCTGGGCTTGGCCCGCATCGCCCGACCCGATCATGATTGATGTGTCGGCCTCGATCACAACCAATGGGATGAGTGCAAGACTTTCATCGGCGCAATCGCCTGAACAGCAGCCTTATGCGTGGTGGCTTGATGCCGATGGCCATCCTAGTCACGACCCGCGTGTGCTGCAAACAAAGCCTGCGGGCAGTATCTTGCCGCTTGGTGGACTCGAGGCCGGGCACAAGGGCTTCGGACTTGGCCTGATGGTCGAAGCGATGACCGCTGGTCTTGCTGCACATGGGCGTGCAGACCCGCCAGAGGGTTGGGGAGCAAGTCTGCATGTGCAAGTGCTCGATCCCGAGGCTTTTGGCAGCATCCAAGCTTTTGAACGACAAATGAGCCACTTGGCTGCGCAATGTAGAGCGAGCCCAAGCCCAGCTGGCAAGCCTGCCGTGCGGATGCCGGGTGAGCGGGGCTTGCAACGAAAACGCAAGCAATTAAGCGATGGTATGGAACTGCATCCCTCGATTCTGCCTGGCCTTGATCGTTGTGCCAAGGATCTCGGATTTGAAACGTTCTTGTTTTAAAGCCAAAGCATGAAGCGCTTTTGGGAACTCACGAATGACGCCTGCTGAGAAAACCGATGTTGTCCTGCTTGTCCCGGTCCACCAAGATACCGACGATCAGCTACGTGCCCGATATAAGGTTCACGAGTATTTCCGGGTGAAAGATCAGGGGCCGGCACTGCAGGCTGCTTTTTTTAAGAACCTTGCGCATTGCGAAATTGTGGTCACCACGGGCAGTTCAGGCATTCAAGCGCCTTTGATGCAGCAATTGCCGTCTTTGCGGTTGGTGGCCTGTTTCGGGGTGGGTGTGGATGGTGTTGATCTCGCCTATGCGCGCTCACGAGGGATCGCGGTCACCAACACCCCTGATGTGCTGAGCGATGAAGTGGCTGATTTTGCGATGGCGCTGTTATTGGCGAGCCTGCGGCAGATTCCGCAAGCGGATCGGTTTGTCCGTGATCGCGCCTGGCTCAAAGGCCCGATGCCGCTTACGCGTTCGCTTCAAGGCAAACGCATTGGGATTGTGGGCATGGGAAGAATCGGTAAGGCGATTGCCAAGCGTTGTGAGGCCTTCGGCCTTTTGCTGGGATACCACGGGCCGCGTGCCAAACCGGCCCTGAGCTATGCTTTTTATCCGGCGCTCATGGAACTTGCCCGATGGAGTGACTGTCTGATCGTCGCCTGTCCTGGCGGGGCAGACACCGCAGGACTCGTCTCGCGGGACGTTTTGCTTGCGATGGGCCCGGAAGGTTATCTGATTAATATCAGTCGAGGCTCGGTGGTTGATCAGCAAGCACTGGTTGAGCTGTTGCAAAGCCATGCACTTGCTGGCGCTGGACTCGATGTTTTTGCCGATGAACCACATGTGCCTGAGGCACTGCTTGCAATGCCGCATGTGGTGTTATCGCCCCATGTCGCCAGTGCGTCGCAGGAAACCCGCACGGCGATGGGAAAGCTAACGCTTGATAACGTTGCATCTTTTATATCAGGTAAGCCCTTGCTGACAGCAGTCTCCTAGAAGCTGAGCACGCACTCATCGGAGGCTGAGCACGCACTCATCGGAGGCTTCGCAGGGACTTCCGGAGCACTTCATCAGAAGTTTATGCGAGGTTTATGCGAGGTTTATGGCGACTTGGCGGCGACTTGAGCCCGGTCATTGCAAGCTTAAGTTTTGCTCGCCTCCGGTGTTGTTTGGCCATCGTCTGTGGAGGCCTTGCCCTCGCCGATGCTCCCGCCCGCTTCATGGGTTTGCTTTTGCGGCTGCTGGCCCGCATTTTTTCGTCGCTGTATGTACCGGGCAAGTTCGGTCAGGGCAAGCCGGTAAACATCGCGTTTGAATTCAATGACCGAGTCCAAGGGTACCCAGTATTGGTTCCAACGCCAGGCATCAAACTCGGGATGCTGGGAGGCACGTAATTGGATATCGCTATCCCGGCCCAGCAGCCGTAGCAAATACCAGATCTGTTTTTGACCCCGATAGTGGCCGCGCCACTCGCGCCGCACCCAGTTATCGGGCACTTCATAACGAAGCCAATCGCGGGTTCGCGCGATGATCTTGACGTGGTCAGGCCGAAGTCCGACCTCCTCTTCGAGTTCGCGAAACATGGCTTGTTCAGGCGATTCACCCCGCTTGATGCCACCCTGCGGAAATTGCCACGAATGCTCGCGGATACGTTTGCCCCAAAATACCTCATTACGCCGGTTCAGCAGGATGATGCCGACGTTGGGGCGATAGCCGTCTTTGTCCAGCATGTCGACTGGCCTTGTCCCTTAGAATGCAAGTCATTATATCCATCGACTGAACGGCTGAATATGTTTCTTATTCATATTCGCTTCTTGCCCGGTCGCCAGATGTCGTAGCTGCCCCTTTTAAAGAGTGCTTATCGATGAAAGCTAGCCGATTCCATATCGCAACCTTGCGCGAAGCGCCTGCGGACGCCGAGGTGATCAGCCATCAATTGATGACCCGCGCCGGGATGATTCGCAAACTTGCTGGGGGTATTTATAACTATATGCCGATGGGCTTGCGGGTGATTCGCAAAATTGAAGCGATCATCCGTGAAGAAATGGAGGCGGCCGGTGCCATCGAACTATTAATGCCTTTGGTCCAACCTGCCGAGCTGTGGATGGAATCTCAACGCTGGCAAAAATACGGGCCCGAACTGCTTCGGGTCAAAGACCGCCACGATCGCGATTTCATCATCCAACCGACCTCAGAAGAGGTCATCACTGATATCGCCCGCGCTGAACTGCGCAGCTACAGGGATTTACCAAAGAATTTTTATCACATTCAGACCAAGTTTCGCGACGAGCGTCGGCCACGTTACGGCGTGATGCGCGGTCGCGAGTTCACCATGAAGGACGGTTACTCCTTTGACCGCGACCAACAAGCCGCTTTGGCGTCCTACCAGCGCATGTTTGATGCCTACCATCGAATCTTTGAGCGCATGGGTCTTGCTTTTCGCGCTGTTGCTGCCGATACCGGTGCTATAGGTGGTTCGGCAAGTCATGAGTTTCAGGTGATTGCGCATACCGGTGAAGACCAGATCGCCTATTGTCCCGAATCGGATTACGCCGCCAATATTGAGCTTGCTCGGGCACTTCCTTTGCTTGCGGCACGCGATGCGCCAAGCGAGCCGATGCAATCGGTGGCAACGCCGGGAAAATCGCGCTGCGAAGACGTGGCGGCTTATCTCAACATAGATATCAAAAAGACGGTGAAGTCCCTGGTGCTTGCGGTTGATCGCGAAGACACCTCAGGTGCTGCTGAGGCTGATATTTATTTGCTGCTGGTGCGCGGCGATCATGACTTAAATGAAGTGAAAGCCGGCAAAGTACCTGGTTTGTCGGGCTTTCGTTTTGCAAACGAAGCCGAGATTCTTGCCACTTTCGGTTGCGAACCGGGCTATCTGGGGCCTGTGCAAACCGTTGCCCCAGTCAAACTGGTTGTGGACGAGACGGTCGCAAGCATGAGCGATTTTGTCTGCGGCGCCAATAAGGCTGGATACCATTTGTCTGGTGTGAATTGGGGTAGGGACCTGGCTGAACCCCTTGTTGCCGATTTGCGAAATGTGCGCGAAGGTGACCCCTCCCCGGATGGCAAAGGGTTTTTGTCGATTTGCCGTGGGATTGAAGTGGGCCATGTGTTTTATCTTGGTACCCGCTATGCCGAACCGATGCAGGCTTATTTCGTTGACGAGGATGGCAGCAAAAAGCTCATGGAAATGGGCTGTTACGGCATCGGGGTGACCCGTTTGCTCGGCGCTGCTGTGGAACAGAACCACGATGAACGCGGCATGATCTGGCCAGCGAGCATCGCGCCTTTCAGCGTGGTCATTGTGGCCCTTGGCTGGGCCAAATCCGAGGCGGTTCGATCTGCCAGCGAAAACCTCTACCAGGCCTTGCGCAAGGTGGGCCTTGATGTGGTGCTCGATGATCGCGATCTTCGACCCGGCGTGATGTTTGCCGACTGGGAATTGATTGGCGTGCCCTGGCGGGTCACGATTGGTGATCGTGGGCTTGCCCAGGGCCAGCTTGAACTCACGGCAAGGCGTGGCATGCAAACCGAGCTTTTCTCAACCCAAGACCTGTTAGAGATTTTAAAGCAGCGATGCTGTGCTTAAGGCAGCGCGCCCCGATTAACCGCCCTGTTGATTAGCGCGTCCGTTTTCCGAACCCGCCATGAGGCGGCATGGGCATCCCGCCGCCCATACCCCCGGGCATGCCCGGTTTTCCCATCCCACCCAGGCTGCGCATCAGCTTGGCCATGCCACCCTTTTGCATTTTTTTCATCATGCCTTGCATTTGCTCAAATTGGGCAAGCATGCGGTTGACCTCCTGGACCTGTACCCCCGCCCCGGCTGCGATTCTTCGCTTGCGCGAGGCCTTAATCAGATCGGGCTTGGCCCGTTCGGATGGCGTCATCGCGTGGATAATGCCTTGCGTACGTTTGAGCTCGCGTTCGGCCTTATTCATATCGGCCTTGCCGGCTGCCGCCTGCATCGCAGCGGGCAGTTTATCAAGCATGGTCGAGAGCCCACCCATTTTGCGCATCTGCATGAGTTGACCCAGGTAGTCCTCCAGATCAAAGCGGGCACCTGATTTGAGCTTATCGGCCAAAGCCTTGGCGCTATCTTCATCAATGGCGGCACGGGCCTGCTCAACAAGCGCGACGATGTCACCCATGCCCAGCACGCGATTGGACATGCGCTCGGCATCAAAGGCCTGCAGACCATCGGGTTTTTCGCTGATCCCCACAAATTTGATCGGCCGCCCGGTAACTGCTTTCACCGATAGGGCCGCCCCGCCACGCGAGTCGCCGTCGAGTTTGGTGAGAATCACGCCCGTGAGTTCAAGGGCCTGACCGAAGGCCTTGGCGGTATTGACCGCGTCCTGGCCTTGCATGGCGTCGACGACGAAAAGCGTTTCGATCGGTTTCAGTTGCTGATGCAGTTGACTGATTTCAGCCATCATGGCTTCATCGATGCCAAGACGTCCTGCTGTATCAACGATAAGAACGTCATGGAAATGAGTGCGAGCCCATTGCAGCGCGTTTTGTGCGATCTCCGCAGGCTTTTGCGTGGCGAGCGAAGGGAAATAGTCAGCGCCCACTTGCTCACTCACCACACGTAACTGCTCAATCGCAGCGGGCCTGTAAACATCACAAGACACGGTGAGGACTTTTTTCTTTTGTTGTTCTGCCAACCACTTGGCGAGCTTGCCGGCGGTGGTCGTTTTCCCCGCTCCTTGCAAGCCTGCGAGCAAAATCACAGCCGGTGGCTGGGTTGCGAGATTCAGTCTGGCTGCATCGCCTTTGCCACCCATCAATTCAACCAAGGCCTCGTGTACCACGCCAACGAGCGCTTGCCCCGGGGTGAGGCTTGCCATGACCTCCTGGCCCATCGCGCGCGCTTTCACGGTGGCGATGAAGTCGCGCACCACGCTCAAAGCGACATCGGCCTCAAGCAGGGCAAGCCGGATTTCACGCAACATCTCCTGGGTATTGGACTCGGTCAGCCTTGCCTCACCCCGGATGGTTTTGACAACCTTGGCAAGTCGTTGGGTTAGGTTTTCAAGCATGCTGTGACGGGCGCCTTGCGTGTTGATGACTGTGAAGTGCTCTACACTTTAACGCAGCCCGGCTCAAGTGCCGATTCGCAAGCTTTGTTACAGGTTTATGGTCGCTCAAATTTCTTTCCTGGCCCATTGGCCTGGCTGGCTCACCGTCGCTGCTGCTGCAAGCTATCTGCTTGCAACGCTTTTGATCCGGCGCAGGCACAAGCATGGCTTGTTGATGCTCGCGCTTGCGCTTGGCTTGCATGCCCCTGTGCTTGCTTCGCAAATCGTTGTCCTGGAAGGCTTGCGCTATGGTTTCGCCTCAGCGCTTTCGGCAACACTTTGGCTTGCCTTGGTGGTGCTGGTCTGGGAGGCGCGTCGCAGCCGTCTTGAGGGTGCGGCCAGTTTTGTGGCACCGCTGGCGGCTTTTGCACTTGTTTTGCCATGGTTTTTTGTGGGGCATCTTTTCCAGGGGCCGGTTTCAGTGCTGTTTGTGCCGCACTTGCTGATCGGCACCCTTGCTTATGGCATTTTTTTGCTTGCAGCCACGCTTGCGGTTTTTATCCTGATCCAAGCACGCGTTTTGCAACCCCGCAGCGCCGGATTTCTCGAGGACGGCTTGTTCGATCAATTGCCTCCCTTGCTTGCGATGGAGCGTATGCTCTTTCGCTACCTGAGTCTTGGATTTTTCCTGCTCACGATTACCCTTGTCAGCGGCCTGCTGTTTTCGGAGGAGGTTTTTGGCCGCGCTTTGAGGCTTGACCACAAGTCGGTGCTGACCTTGCTGTCCTGGTTGGTGTATGGCCTTTTGTTGTGGGGACATCGTCATCGCGGCTGGCGGGGCGCTGCCGCGGCCCGTGCCACCTTGCTTGGCTTTTTCGTGCTGTTGCTCGCCTATGTGGGCAGCCGGTTTGTGCTAGAGGTGGTCTTAAAGCGCGGCTTAGGCGGCTAGACGCATGCGTTGGCTTTTTTTTATCGTGCTTGCAGCCCTGGCCTGGTTGTTGTGGAAGGGACTGATTCGGGTCAAGAAGACATCCGGGGATGAAACGGGCGCCCCACGGGCTTCAGATGAGCAACAGGCTGCGCCCGACGATACCGGATCAAAGCCGGGCGCTCGGCCTAGGCCCGATGAGGCGTCGCCGCCGGCTTCGGGACATCAGCAGCAGGATTTGCCTGTGCAAAACATGGTTTCTTGCGCCTATTGCGGGGCATGGTCACCGGAAAGTTTGGCATTTAAACAACAGAATCAATGGTTTTGCGATGAAAATCATGCCAAGGCCAAGTCCTGAAATGCAATGCTGGCCGGGCTGCCAAACTCCATTGCCTTGCCTGTGAATTTCCCGCAATAAGCCTTGTACGGCGGGACTTTTCCTGCGATCAGCGCGGATTCATGGGCTTTGGCAGCCGCCTTGGCCGGCGGTGTTCGGCCGCTGGCCGGTGCTTGCTGTTCCTGTGCCGAGCTACTAGAATTTGTGCTTAAGAAGCCTTTAACCACTATATCTAGTGGTCGCGCCTGGCATTCAACGAATCTGTCTTCGAAGGCAGACCCACTCAAGATCTGGCCACATCGGCATCCCCGGAGGAAAAATATGCAGCAAAGCCCCCAATCCCAAAACAATCCCTCAGTGGGCCTGCGTCCTGGCGTCATGTTGGGAGCGTCTGGCGCACCTGGGGCCTTGGCGATCCATCCAGGCTTGAGCGATTTCAAGTTAATACGCCGTAACGGTTCGGTGGTTGCTTTTGAACCGGTCAAGATTTCAGTGGCCATGACCAAGGCATTCCTGGCCATTAATGGCGGACAGGGCGCAGCCTCGGCGCGGATTCGGGAATTGGTTGAGGATCTCACCCAAAACGTGGTGCAAGCGCTCACCCGTGGTAAGCCCGGCGGCGGCACTTTTCATATCGAAGATGTTCAGGATCATGTTGAATTGGCCCTGATGCGCTCGGGTGAGCATGAGGTGGCAAGAGCTTATGTGCTCTATCGCGAGCGCAGATCCCAGGAGCGTGCCGCCAAAGGCCAATCGAGTCATGCGCCAGCGTCAAGCCTGCATGTGACCGACGGCGGTCACCGGATGCCGCTTGATATGGCCGATTTAAGCGCCGTCATCGCCTCGGCCTGTGAAGGCTTGCATGAAGTGGTGAGCGTCGACGCGGTCTTGCAGGAAACCGTCAAAAACCTCTACGACGGCGTTCCGCTGGATGAAGTCTATAAATCAGCCATCCTTTCTGCGCGTTCGCTGATCGAGAAAGATCCGGCTTACAGTCAGGTGACTGCCCGGCTCCTGCTTCATACCGTGCGCAAAGAAGTGCTCGGCGAAGTGGTCGGCCAGCAACAAATGCACCAGCGTTATGCCCAATACTTCCCGCAATTCGTCAAGCGCGGGATCGAGGCAGGTCTTCTCAACGAAGAATTGCGACGCTTTGATCTGGCAAGACTCGGTGAGGCATTAAAGGCGGAAAGAGACCAGCAATTCGGCTATCTGGGCTTGCAAACGCTTTATGACCGCTACTTTTTGCATATCGATGAGCAGCGTATAGAGTTGCCGCAAGCATTTTTCATGCGTGTTGCCATGGGGCTTGCCTTGAACGAAATCGATCGAGAAGCGAAAGCAATAACGTTTTATGAATTGTTATCAAGTTTCGATTTCATGAGCAGTACGCCAACCTTGTTTAATTCAGGCACGCAGCGCTCGCAACTTTCCTCCTGCTACCTCACAACGGTCAGCGACGATCTGGATGGCATTTATGAAGCCATCAAGGAAAACGCTTTACTTGCAAAATATGCGGGCGGTCTTGGCAACGACTGGACGCCTGTGCGTGCGCTCGGAAGTCATATCAAAGGAACCAATGGCAAGAGCCAGGGTGTGGTGCCATTTTTGAAAGTGGTCAACGACACGGCTGTTGCCGTAAACCAGGGCGGCAAGCGCAAAGGAGCCGTGTGCGCCTATTTGGAGACCTGGCACCTCGACATCGAAGAGTTCCTCGAGCTTCGTAAAAACACCGGTGACGATCGTCGACGCACCCACGACATGAACACAGCAAACTGGATTCCTGATCTCTTCATGAAGCGGGTGATGGAAAACGGCAGCTGGACGCTTTTTTCACCCGCTGACTGCGTCGATCTGCATGAGAAAGTCGGTAAAGCCTTTGAGCAGGCCTATACTGGCTATGAGGAAAAGGCTGCCCGCGGCGAGCTCAAGCTCTTCAAAACCGTGCAGGCGGTGCAGTTGTGGCGCAAGATGCTGTCCATGTTGTTTGAGACCGGCCATCCCTGGATCACCTTTAAAGATCCTTGCAATGTGCGTTCACCCCAGCAGCATGTTGGTGTTGTACATAGTTCAAATTTATGTACCGAAATCACACTCAACACCAGTGACCATGAAATCGCGGTTTGTAATCTCGGATCAGTGAATCTGGTGGCGCATATGCGTGAAGTGCCGGGGGAGTCTGCTAGCCGCTGGGAGCTTGATCACGAGAAACTGCGTCGCACCATCAATACCGCGATGCGCATGCTCGATAACGTCATCGATATCAACTACTACGCGGTTGGCAAAGCAAGACACTCGAATCTGCGGCATCGCCCGGTCGGTCTGGGTATTATGGGTTTTCAAGACTGCCTGCATTTGATGCGGCTGCCCTATGCAAGTGAGGAAGCGGTCGCCTTTGCGGACCAATCGACCGAGGCGGTTTGCTATTACGCCTACTGGGCGTCAACCGAACTGGCCAGGGAACGCGGTGCCTATTCAAGCTTTAAGGGTTCCCTGTGGGACCGCGGGATTTTGCCGCATGACTCGCTTGACCTCCTGGCCCAGGAGCGCGGCAGCTATCTTGAGGTCGATCGAAGCCAAACCATGGACTGGGCGGCCTTGCGTCAGAGCATTTCGCGCCATGGCATGCGCAATTCAAATTGTGTAGCGATTGCGCCTACCGCTACGATTTCAAACATCATCGGCGTAAGCGCCTGTATCGAACCAACCTTCCAAAACCTTTATGTGAAATCGAATCTTTCAGGCGAATTCACGGTCGTCAACGATTATCTGGTGCGTGATCTCAAGCAGCTTGGCCTCTGGGACGAGGTTATGGTCTCGGACTTGAAGTTTTTTGATGGCTCAACGGCCCGAATCGATCGTATTCCTGCTGAGCTTCGCGCGATTTATGCAACCGCATTTGAAGTGGATCCAAGCTGGTTGGTTGAGGCTGCATCAAGGCGGCAAAAGTGGATCGACCAGGCACAGTCCTTAAACATTTACATGGCAGGCGCTTCCGGGAAGCGGTTGCACGACACCTACACCTTGGCCTGGTTACGGGGACTTAAGACCACTTATTACCTGCGCACCTTGGGTGCAACAAGTGCTGAGAAGTCAACCACTGATCGTTTGGGCCAGCTCAATGCGGTGTCGGCTGATGGTGCCGGGATGCAAGCAGGGTTTAGTTACACCGCGAGTGCGCCGGTTGGTCTCATGGAAACAAGCGAAGCTACCAAGTTTTGTGCGGTCGACGATCCGGATTGCGAAGCTTGCCAGTAAGTTGTCACTAAGTGTAGACCGATATTCTTTATAGATTTTTATATTGTTGTAAAGCATTCACTTCTTGTTGCAGTGCTTTTGTTCAAGGACTATGATCGGCATGCTTTATTTCAATGCCGATCAATAAAAAAAGCACTGTCGCAAGTTGATGAATTGAGTAAAGCGAGAGAAAACCATGCTGTCTTGGGACGAACCAGAAACCACAAAACATACACCGCAAAGCCTGCCGCCACGAAAAACAGGACAAGCGCCTGTGCCGGCGATGGCGCTTGGTGCTTTGCGATTGGCGCAGCTGACCGATACGAATCCGTTTGGCGAGTTGGCAATACCGAGCCAGACTCATGAGCTTGGGTCTCATGGCGTATCGGACATGACCGATCGAAGGGTTAAGGTTGAAGATAAGCGCATCATCAATGGTGCATCCGATGTCAACCAACTCGTTCCTTTTAAATACAAATGGGCTTGGGAAAAATACCTTGCCACCTGCGCTAACCACTGGATGCCGCAGGAAATCAATATGAGCCGCGATATTGCGCTCTGGAAATCGCCTCAAGGCCTCACCGAAGACGAGCGTCGCTTGATCAAGCGCAATCTTGGTTTTTTTGTGACCGCTGATTCCTTGGCTGCTAACAATATCGTGCTGGGTACCTATCGTCACATCACAGCACCCGAGTGCCGGCAGTTTTTGTTGCGTCAGGCCTTTGAAGAGGCAATCCATACCCATGCTTATCAATACATTGTTGAGTCGCTGGGCCTGGACGAGGGCGAAATTTTCAATGCCTACCACGAGGTTAAGTCTATTCGGGATAAAGACGAATTCTTGATCCCCTTTATCGATACACTCACCGATCCAAATTTTAAAACTGGAACGCTTGAGGCCGACCAGGATTTGCTCAAGTCGCTGATTGTTTTTTCATGTTTGATGGAGGGTCTTTTCTTTTATGTCGGTTTTGTGCAGATTCTTGCGCTTGGCCGTCAAAACAAGATGACCGGCGCCGCAGAGCAGTACCAGTACATTCTTCGTGACGAATCGATGCATTGCAATTTCGGGATCGATCTGGTGAATACCATCAAACTCGAAAATCCTCAGCTATGGACGCCGGGTTTTCGCGAGGACATCAAGGTCTTGTTTTTGCGTGCTGTAGATCTTGAGTATGCCTACGCGGAAGACACCATGCCGCGTGGTGTGCTCGGGCTAAATGCGTCCATGTTTAAAGGTTATTTGCGTTTCATCGCCAACCGTCGTGCTCAGCAGATCGGACTTGATGCGCTCTTTCCTCAGGAAGAAAACCCTTTTCCCTGGATGAGCGAGATGATCGATTTGAAAAAAGAAAGAAATTTCTTTGAAACCCGCGTGATCGAATACCAAACCGGCGGTGCCCTGAATTGGGACTAAATCCGATGATCGGGTCGATGCGCATGGCTCTAGACCGTCCCGCCAGATCTGTTTTAGCAGCGGGCGGCTTGCTGTATTCACCGATGCGACCCGCCAAGAGGTTTGCACCGGTGAGTAGGCTCGGCTACGAGGCTCGATTGGCGTAAGGCCAGACTCGCCCGTGGCGCCGAGACTTTCATCGTCGTGACCTTATGAACAAGGAGTCTCAACATGGCAACTGCCAAGAAACCTGTCGCGAAGCCCGCGGCGAAAAAGGCAGCAGCTAAGGCTGCAAAGCCGGCAGCGAAAGCTGCTAAACCAGCGGCAAAAAAAACGCTTGCAGCGCCCGAAGTGACGCTTGATGTCAGCGCCGCGGTCAAAGCGCCCGCGAAGAAAGCTGCCTCTAAGAAGGCAGCACCCGTGAAGGCTGCCTCAAAGAAGGCTGCGCCAGCGAAGGCTGCGCCAGCGAAAGCTGTCCCAAAGAAGGCTGCGCCAGCGAAGGCTGCCTCAAAGAAGGCTGCGCCAGCGAAGGCTGCCGCAAAGAAGGCGCCGACTGCCTGGCCCTTTCCAACAGGCGACAAGCCCTAAGCAGTTAAAGCCTCAGACCCCACGGTTTGAGGCCTTTTGCGGCCTCATGCTTGATGGTGTTTTTGGACCAATGCCTCCGGCATCGGGCAGGCGTAGTGCTTTAACCAGCGTTGACTCCAGTCATGATACTCAACCGGGTGGTTTTGCGCCCCGGCATGCTCCACTTTGACAGCACCAAGAATTGTTCCCAGACGGATCGCATCGATCCAATCGCAGCCTTTTGACAAGGCGTACAGCGCGGCACCCCGAAAGGCGTCACCACAGCCGGTGGGGTCGATCACTTGAACGGCCGCAGCCGCCCCAATGTCGACGGTTTTCGTTGGAAGGACCAGACGGCTGCCCTCTGCACCACGGGTAATAACCAGCGCCTGCAAGTCTTTTGCCAACTCGAGCTCATTTAATCCGGTTTTTTGCATCAGCATCGAGGCTTCGTAGTCGTTCACGATCAAGGCATCGGCCAAATCGATCAGCGCTCGAAGTTCGTCGCCTGAAAACATCGGTAGGCCCTGACCTGGATCAAAAATAAAGGGCAAGCCGGCTTGAGCGAATGCGGCCGCATGCGCTTGCATGGCCTCTTTGCCATTGGGCGCAACAATGCCCCAGGCGCCTGCGCCGGATGCTGCAATGATCTGACGCAGGTCGAGTTGATGCGCAAAATTCATGGCACCTGGATGAAAGGCAGTGATTTGGTTGGCCTCGGTGTCTGTGGTGATGAAAGCTTGAGCGCTATAACAATCGTCAAGTTCAGCAACGGATGCGAGGTCGATCCCATAGGACGCCAGGCGCTTCAAGTAGTCTTTGGCATCGTGTCCGACGCTACCCACAAGTCTTGCCCAGCCGCCGAGTTTTGCCAGCGTGTAGGCAATATTGGCTGCGCAACCGCCGTCTTGCCGTTGCAACTGTGGCGTTAAAAATGCAACGTTTAACATGTGTATGCGATCGGCGAGAATATGGTCGCGAAACTTGCCATCAAAGAGCAGGATAAAGTCAAAAGCAATCGAGCCGCTGATTAGTACGGCCTTGTTGGCTCGGCGCAAATCCGCTTGAATGGTTTGATCGCTGATCGTGGCTCGCTGCTCTTGCGTCTTGCCTTCTTGCCGTTCTGTCATGGTGCACTCACTGGGGGAAGCATCGAGATGCTGGGGCTATGGATTCATGATGGTCTGCGCTTTTGCCTTGACCGACCAGAACGCTCCAGCCGTCAAGATCCCGCCACGCGCTTAACCGGATGTTGGCATAACAGCCTGCGACTTCCTCGACTTGACGCGTCAAAAGCCCGGCCAGCACCAGATAACCGCCGGGTTTGACCAGCGCTTCCAAGGTTGGCGCTAACAACTTCAAGGGTGCCGCAAGAATATTGGCCAGCACCATATCGGCGGGCGCAAGCCCGCGATGTCGCGTTAAATGGGTTTGAAGACTGACCTGATTGCGCTGTGCGTTATCGTCTGTAGCGATTAGCGCCTGGGGATCGATGTCGATGGCATCAATCGACGTCGCGCCCAAAAGACCCGCTGCAATGGCCAGGATGCCCGAACCACAACCATAATCAATCACCCTTTCGCCACCGCGAAGATGAGCTTCAAGCCATTGCAGGCAAAGCGCCGTCGTCGGGTGCGAACCGGTGCCAAAAGCAAGCCCAGGATCAAGTACGAGGCGCTTTCGCTGCGCATGAATGCTATGGATAGGTTCCCAGCTTGGTGTAATCAGTAAACGCTCGCCGATTTCGATGGCTTGAAACTGCGACTGGGTGAGGCGTACCCAATCCTGATCTTCAAGGGGCTTGAGTTGCCAGGGGCTATCGAGTGCGATCATCGAAGCATGGCTGGCCCTAGCAAGCATCTCCAAGGCTTGGTCTTGCGCTTCTCGAGGACGCGATTCGAACAAGGCAGTGATTCGTGTTTGCCGCCAGACCCGAGGGTGGTCCTCATCAAGGCCAGGTTCAGCGAAGATTGCTTCTTCGTTCTCGGTATCGGCCTGTGCATCGTCGACCTGAACGCACAGCGCGCCGGCCTCGAGCAATTGCTCACTGAACGGTTCGGCTTGCGATGCAGGCAGTACAAGCGAGACTTCAAACCATTGGGTTACTTCAGGACTGAGGGCGCTGGGCAAGTTTTTGTTCCAAATAATGAATCGATGTGCCGCCTTGCATAAAGCGCGCATCAGCCAGCAACTCGCGGTGCAAGGCCAAATTGGTCTGTATCCCTTCAACTGCCATTTCCGAAAGTGCAATACGCATGCGCGCGATTGCCTGCTCCCGGCTATCGCCGTAGGTGATTACCTTGGCAATCATCGAGTCGTAATGAGGGGGCACCAGATAGTTCGTGTAGGCATGTGAATCCACGCGCACACCAAGGCCGCCTGGCGGATGCCAATGGCTGATGCGACCCGGCGAGGGGGTAAATCGAAATGGATCTTCAGCATTGATGCGGCATTCAATCGCGTGGCCTTTGAGCACGATGTCTCTTTGCCTGAATGCAAGCTTCTGACCGGCTGCGACCCGAATCTGCTGCTGCACAATATCAATACCGGTGATCATCTCGGTCACGGGGTGTTCGACTTGTACCCTGGTGTTCATTTCGATGAAGTAGAACTCATCGTTTTCAAACAAGAACTCGAAGGTACCAGCGCCGCGGTAGCCAATTTTTTTGGCCGCGTCTGTGCATCGCGTCCCGATGCGCTCGATCAGTTTTCGGGCGATACCGGGTGCAGGCCCTTCTTCGATGACTTTTTGGTGTCGACGTTGCATCGAGCAATCGCGCTCCCCCAAATAAACCACATTGCCCTGCCCGTCGGCGAGGATTTGTATCTCGATATGCCGGGGTTGCTCGAGGAACTTCTCCAAGTAAACGCTCGCATTGTTAAACGCCGCAGCCGCTTCGCTTCGAGTCATAGTGACCGCATTCATCAAAGCGGCTTCGGTGTGGACCACCCGCATCCCACGACCGCCGCCGCCGCCTGCGGCCTTGATGATCACCGGGTAGCCGATCAGGCGCGCGATGCGAACGATCTCCTTAGGGTCTTCGGGCAGGGCACCCTCAGATCCAGGGACCACTGGAACGCCTGCCGACTTCATGGCCTGTTTGGCGCTGACCTTATCGCCCATGATGCGGATGGATTCGGGTTTCGGTCCGATAAACACAAAGCCTGAGCGTTCAACCCGTTCAGCGAAATCTGCGTTTTCCGACAAAAAACCGTAGCCTGGGTGAATTGCTTCGGCGTCGGTGACCTCGGCTGCAGAAATAATCGCCGGGATATTGAGGTAGCTCTCGCGGGATGGTGCCGGACCAATACACACGGACTCATCGGCCAATTTCACGTATTTCGCTTCGGTGTCGGCTTCCGAGTGCACCACAACCGTCCGGATGCCCATCTCACGGCATGCACGCTGAATCCGCAGCGCGATTTCGCCGCGATTGGCAATTAGTATTTTTTCAAACATCGGTTTCTCACAAGGGCTTGCCCGATCGCTTGCTACGGCCTCAGCAAGGCTTTGCCTTACTCGATCACGAACAAAGGTTGACCGTATTCAACCGGCTGACCGTTTTCGACCAGGATCTGGCTCACGGTGCCTGCTTTCCCGGCCTCGATTTCATTGAGAAGCTTCATGGCTTCAATCAGGCAAAGCACGTCTTGCTCAGCAACCTTGCTGCCAATCTGAACGAAAGGGTCAGCACCTGGCTGAGATGCTCGATAAAAAGTGCCGACCATGGGTGATTTCACGACATGGCCCGTCTGCTTGGGCTCGCTGCTCGCAGACTCCGCCGCGCCCTGGCTTGTGACGATAGCGGCGGGCTGATGATTCAGTTGTGCGTTTTGGACGCCGGGTATTGCCATCGGCGCTTGCATTTGCAGCGCTTGCATGGACGCTAGCGTCGCCATAGACGGCAAGCTCAGTCCGTGCGGGGCCTTGACGATGCGAACCTTGCCCTCATTTTCAGTGATTTCCAGCTCTGAAATATCCGATTCAGAGACAAGATCGATCAGTGATTTAATTTTTCTCAAGTCCATCGATGTTCCTTGATGCTTTGCCAGCTTCGGGCCACAGGCTTGCAGCTGGTAGATCGCTCAACAATCGCCCCAACGCCGAGTCAAGCCTGCAAAAGACGTCGCGCTGCCGCCTGCAGGGCAAGCTCATAGCCCTGCGAGCCTAGTCCGACAATGCTTCCGAGCGCGAGATCAGAAAAATACGAGTGATGCCTGAAGGCTTCCCGTCTGTGGATATTACTTAAGTGCACTTCGATAAAGGGTATTGCCACGGCAGCGAGCGCATCGCGCAGTGCCACAGAACTGTGGGTGAAACCCGCTGGGTTAATCACAATGAAATCGACCGATGCTGCGGCCGCCTGATGGATGCGATCAATCAGCGCGCCTTCATGATTGCTTTGGAAGACTTCAAGACCCAGCCCCAGCGCTTGGGCAGCCCGATGCAGGCGATCATGGATGTCTGCAAGGGTTTCATGGCCGTAGATGGCAGGTTCCCGAAGTCCCAGCATGTTGAGGTTGGGCCCTTGAACAACCAGAACCGACTTTTCGGGTGCCTTGGCTTGTGAATCCATTCAGAGGGCTGCCCGAACCTGGTCACGCAGCGAATCGATGCGGACTTTTCCGACAATTGTTTTCATCATGTTGCCATCTTGCCCGATGATGACGGTAAAGGGCAACAAGCCCTTTTCATTGCCGAACAATCGCGCGAGTTCATGACCTGTTGTGCCGCCAAGTAGCAGCGGGTAGCCGACCGGCGATTTTGCTGCAAATTGTCGAATGTTAGAGGGTGAATCGATACCGATGCCGATGATGTCAACCCGATTGGGCGAAGATGCCTGGAACTCGCGATGCAGTGCGTCAAGCTCGGGCATTTCCTCAACGCAAGGCGGGCACCAGGTCGCCCAAAAATTTACCACGATGACTTTGCCGCGCAGGCTCGACAAATCCAGGGGCTTGTTGTCGGCGCTTTCAAAGCGCTGGGCAAAAAAGGTTTGACTCGCATGGTCGACCGCCGGGCGTTCGCTGTAATACCGCTTGGCGAACCAAGCCCCCGCAGCGGTCAGCGCAAAGGCCAAGGCCAACAAAACGAGCATGCGCAACAGTAAGCGCTTGCCTTGAGTTTCTGAGGAGGTCATGGTCGTCGATCTTATACGAAAGGTTAGCCCTCGTCAGTAAGGCTTGATGGCGCAACGGCTCTTGCCTTGGCCAAGGAAGGCTCAACCGAAGGCGAGCTTTGCCTCAAGTGCCCGCAGATCGCCGCGCTCGATGACAGTCTGGCCACTGATTTGGCTTGGCTGCAGAGCGCCTCGGAAATCGACAGGACTGTACATGGCGATCATGATGGCCTCCTGCCGCCAGTGCACACCAAGCGCTTCGACGGTCCTGCCGGTACGGAAATGCCGCAACTCAAGGGGCT
>Ga0214921_10003069_pt1 | contig 26217 bp, 37 predicted proteins | sample LL1505_MetaG_FD_177992 | JGI IMG/M metagenome (GOLD analysis project Ga0214921, IMG submission 177992) | Freshwater microbial communities from Lake Lanier, Atlanta, Georgia, United States - LL-1505 | ecosystem: Environmental > Aquatic > Freshwater > Lake | place: USA: Georgia | collected... | reverse complement strand
TTTACTAATGAAGAAAATGTTAAAGTAACTTATCTTCTCGTTGGGAAGGAATAATTTACTATATGTATATACGCAATATAGGATACGACAGGTCCTAGTTATGATATATTAATTAACCGCATACCTTAGGGGTGCACAAACAACACATTTATGAGTAACGAAGTATTCGTAGTTACAGGTGATGCATTTAACACATCGTACTACACAACAGGAAATTCATTTGGAACAATTACAACAAATCTCCCATCACTTACTACGGGAGGATTAGGATTAACATCCGGCGGTACAGCAGCTTACAACTACCAAACACTAGAGTACCGACAACCAACTTACAACGATTTTTGGAAATTTGACGAGCAATTTGATTTGCTATGGAAATCGTTTTTCGATCACAACGCCGTTTTCAAACCAGTTAGAGAAAAGGTTGTAAACCATCCTTGCGACATTCAAGAAACAGATAATGGACTACGTATTGAGATTGCAGCAGTTGGATTAGACAAAGAAGATATCGACATTATTGTTGATTCAGAAACACTACGTATTGCACACCGCAAAACAGAAGAAGACAAACAAAAAGAAAATGACGAGTATCGCTATTTGCACCGCTCGATTAAAAAAGCAAGTTTTGATATTGCTTGGAAAATTTCAAGCAAATATGAGTTAGCTAAATTAGAAGCTAAACTTGATAAAGGGTTATTGACACTAGATATTCCTTTCGCTAAAGAAAATAAGCCAAAGAAAATATCTATTAAATAGTTTTGTAAATTAAAAGACCTGTCGTATTTTATTGTTATGAAAATAGTAACCCCCGTTATTCGGACAAAAGCTAAACATCACAGAAACGCTTACATGACCATCATAGGTGATCAAGTGCATTTTGATTGCTCAGATGGAGAATATGGATCAGTTACTGTAAAATTAGAACAATTAGAAGAAGCAATTATAACGCATAAAAACAAGTTAAAAAATGAAAATAAAACCGTTACACAACCACGTTGTGATTAAACAACAAGATGAAACAGAAACGATGTATGGAAACATCATTGTACCAGATGCTGGTAAAGAAAAACCATTAATGGGTGAGGTAATTGCCTCGGGTCCGGGATTGATTAACATCAATGGAGTATTAATTCCAAACACAATTGAGGTAGGAGCTACCGTAATATTCCCGGCGTTTGGTGGACAACGTATCACTGTAGAAGGTGAAGAATATGTTGTATGTAAAGAACAAGATTTAATTGCAATTTTAGAAAATTAAAAACATTATGAGTAAAATTATCAGTTTTAACAGAGAAGCAAAAGAAAAATTAAAAGCAGGTATTGACAAGGTCAATAACGCTGTATCAGTAACAATGGGTCCGTTTGGACGTAATGTGTTAATTGAAAAAGAACACGGACAAGTAGCATCAACTAAGGATGGTGTTTCAGTAGCTAAAACAGTAGTATTGGAAGATCCTATTGAGAACATGGCTGCAACAGTAATTAAAGCTGCTGCTGAAAAAACAGTAGATGCGGCTGGTGATGGTACAACAACATCAACAGTGTTAGCACACTCAATTGCAACCCAAGCACTTGAAGCAACATCGTATGCATCAACAAATGCAACACAAGTAAAGCGTGGTATTGAAGCCGCTGTAAAAACAGTAGTAGCAGAACTAAAGAAAATGTCTGTTCCTGTAGCTGATGAAACGCAAATCAAGCAAATTGCTACATTATCAGCTAATGGCGATATTGAGATTGGTGAATTAGTAGCTACCGCTATTGAGAAAGTAGGTAGAGATGGAGTAGTAACAGTAGAGGAATCAAGAACAGGAGAAACTAGTTTAGAGGTAGTAGAAGGTATGCAATTCGATAGAGGTTATAAGTCACCTTACATGGTAACGGATAACAATACTATGACAGCAGTATTAGAGAATCCATTAGTATTGATTGTAGATAGTAGAATTAACACAGTAAAAGAATTATTACCTATTTTAGAATCAGTATCAACACAAAATAAATCATTATTGGTTGTAGCTGAAGATATTGATGGTGAAGCGTTAGCAACGTTGATTGTTAATAAAATGAGAGGTATCTTGAAAGTAGCTGCTGTTAAAGCACCTGACTTTGGAGAAAGAAGAACACTAATTTTAGAAGATATCGCTACGTTAACAGGTGGAACAGTAGTATCACCTCAAAAAGGTATGAAGCTAGATAAATTCAATAAAGATTGGTTTGGTGAAGCTAGAACAATTACAGTAGGTAAAGATACAACTACTATCATTGATGGTAAGGGTGAAACTGAAGCTATTGAAGCACGTATTACTGAATTGAAAAATCAAATTGACAACTCAGTATCACCATACGAAATTGAAAAATTACAAGAACGTATGTCTAAATTGATTGGTGGAGTAGCTATCATTAATGTAGGTGGTGGAACAGAAATTGAAATGAAAGAAAAGAAAGATAGATTAGATGATGCTTTACAAGCTACTAAAGCTGCTCTTGATGAAGGTATCTTACCAGGTGCTGGTGTAGCATTATTACATGCTAGAACAGCAATTAGCTATGCTAAAACAGATGGTGATGACTTTAATAAAGGTCAACGTATTGTATCTACAGCATGTAGCTCTCCATTAGAACAAATATTATCAAATGCTGGAGAAAATTATTATGACGTTTTATCCCAATTAAAGGATACTGAATCTAATATGGTACCAAATATTGCTAATCAAACCTTAGTAAATGCATTTGAAGCAGGTATCATCGATCCAACTAAAGTAGTACGTTCAGCACTTGAGAATGCAGCTGCAGCAGCAGTAACATTATTAATGACTGAATGTGTTATTCATGAAAAACCATCTGATAAGAAAGCAGACGCTGGAATGGATATGATGGGAGGAATGATGTAATTTGAAAGGCAAGATAAAATACGTAAATTTCGGTTATGAAAAAACAACATACACTCTGGATTGAAAAATATCGTAGCCAAACACTTGAACAATATATCGGAAATGATGCGGTCAAAAGCCGCATCTCCGATTGTATTGTAAATAACGATATACCTCACTTTATATTCTCCGGTACAGCAGGTACTGGTAAAACAACATTAGCTAAGTTAATAGTTAACAACATTAAATGCGACTATCTCTACCTCAACGCATCAGACGAGAATGGTATTGATATGATTAGAGAGAAAGTAAAAGGATTCGCATCATCCGCTACATTTAATCCTATTAAAGTAGTAATATTAGATGAAGCTGATTTCTTAACTCAACCAGCACAAGCAGCACTCCGTAACATTATTGAAGAATACTCAATCAATACACGTTTTATCTTAACGTGTAATTATATTGAGCGTTTAATTGAACCACTAACATCACGTTGTGAGATTCATATATTGAAACCACCATCCATGCCTGATGTAGCTAGACATATCTGTACTAACATTCTAGATGTAGAAGGTGTTACATACGATATCAAGAATGTAGCTATGCTAATTAAGGAATATTATCCTGATATTAGGTCAATTATTAAATATCTACAAGCAGGTACTAAAAATAATAAGTACGAGTGGATAGCATTGAATACAGATTGGTTATCTAAGGTAGTAGAAACGTTAAAAGCGCGTGACAAGAAAGCTTGGTACATTATTCGTCAAATAGTAGCTGACGCTCAAATCGATGATTTTCAAGTTGCTTACCGCTATATGTTTGATAATCTAGACAAATATAGTTACGGACACGATGCTGAAATATCAGTTATATTAGATGATTTCATTTGGAGATCAGGTGTAGTACCAGATAAAGAAATTAACTTTGCAGCATGTATAGCAAAAATATTAGAAACAAATAAAAAACAAGTATTGTAATGCAACAACAACAAATGAATCTTCGTTTAGAAGACACAACCCCCGTAGAGTGTGATAAATGTAAAGGACAATTATTTAAAGAGGTAACATTAATTCGTAAAGTATCTCGCTTTATAACCAACTCTCCCCAAGATACTATGGTTCCTATTCCTGTGTATGCCTGTCATAAATGTGATCATGTAAATGATGAATTTTTACCTCCACAATTAAAGTCAGATTATGTTGAGGTTGTAGAGTAAATAATTTAAAATAAAAATAATGTTTGATATATTTAAAAAAATAAAACAAATAATAGTGGCAAAAAAAGAAGATATTAAACTTGATGATGCAATAATAGTAGCACAAAAATTAGGAGCTGAAAACAAACAACTAAAAGTTGAAAATGATATATTAAAAACAGAAAATATCAAATTAAAAGACGAGTTTGACAATGCTGTTGAGCGTGTTAGATACTTAGCTGAACAGCTTAAAATAAGAGAAGCTCAACAACAAGCATATGAAAGATTTAATGATGATAATAGAAACTATTAATAATAAAAAACTAACTTAAAATGACAAAACAAGAATTAGAACAAGAAAAAGAACAAATGCTAGAAGTTATAAACAGATTAAATACAGCTAATAAAGAACAATCTAGTATTATAGCTCAGTTAAAAATAGATCTAAATGATGCTCAGAACAGAGTAAGAGATTTAGCTGAACAACTTAATACAGTTTACACTCAGAAATAATCAAATAATGAATATATTCGATCATATTAAAAATATTACAACTACAAAGGGTCCATACCTAGGTGACGAGGGCTGGAATAATTGGATGGTTAATCGCTATCTAAGTATGGATCAAGAGTATTGTGAAGTAGTTAATTATGTCCAAAAGAACACTTGGCAAATGAAAGGAGAGTATCTATACAATCTGTATAAGGATCTCATTCCACAACAGTATAAGTATCTTAAGTATATTAAACCTACTACAAAAAAAGACTATAAACCTGAAGATATAGAAGCAATACAGTCGTATTTTGAAATTAGCAAGAAAGAAGCTAAAGAATATATTGATATGATTGATAAAACTGAATTAGAAATAATTAAATCCCAAATCAATGGCGTTTGCAATTAAGTTTATATTAGTAATGTTCTCAATGATATTAGCAGATATATGTTGGACAATGTATTTTATTGAAGTGGATAAACGCAGACCGGTACCAGCAGGTATATGGGGTTCTGCTATTATGATATTTGGAGCATTTACAACAGTTCATTATGTTGGTGATCATAGGTTACTAATAGCAGCAATACTAGGTTCTTTTATAGGCACAGCAGGTACTGTATATTATAAAAATAAAAAAGAAAATAAATAATGGGATACATCAGCGATTCAAACTCATATAGAGATTATGTGATTGAAATGGAAAGACAAAAAGAAAACCAAATGGAAAAATTTAAATTAGATAAAGAAATAAAACAAACTGATGATTATTATGTTAAAGATGAAGTAACAAAGAATGTTATGCTTGATATGGCTGAGCGCTCTAGAAAAGGTTATAAAAAATACGGAACTACACTCCATGAAAACAATCATCAAAATATGCTTCAACATGCTTATGAAGAAGCATTAGATATGGCTCAATACCTTAAAAAAGAAATTACTACATTAAATACAATTCAAGATCTAGTTAATGAATTTCCTAATGATGCTGATTTAGGAAAACATGTAAGATTAACATATGGCAAAAAGTAAACTATCAGATATTGAATTACGAATCAAGAACCACACGCCCCCAGAAATAAACTATTCCTTTCAGCGGTCTGTCTCTTACTCGCAGTATTCAACTTATGCTACATGCCCTCACCAATGGTATTTATCATATGTTGAAAATAAAAACCCATACCAAGCTAGTATTCATACTGTATTTGGTACTGCATTTCATGAAACATTACAAAAATATATTGATGTGATGTATAATGAGAGTGGAGCAGCAGCTGATAGAATGGATTTAGAAACATTATTCACAGAGCGCTTTAGAGAAGTATATAGCGCTGAATATGAAAAAACCAAAGAACATTTCAGCAACGCTCAGGAAATGAGAGAATTCTTTGATGATGGAGTAGCAATATTAAAATGGATTAAAACCAGACGAAATAAACTATTCACTATTCGTAAAGTAAAATTACTAGGAATAGAGATGCCTTTACTAGTTGGTCTAACTAAAAACGTATATTTAAAAGGTTACATCGATTTTATCCTATACGACACAGAATTAAATAAAGTTTACATATATGACATCAAAACCTCGACGCGTGGATGGGGCGAAAGAGAAAAGAAGGACGATAATAAACTCGCTCAAATCCTCCTTTATAAAGAGTATTTCGGAAGGCAATTTGGATTCGACGTTGATAGAATCGAAGTTGAATACTTTATTGTCAAAAGGAAAATCTGGGAAGCATCTGAATTCGCTATCCCAAGGGTTCAATCCTTTAAACCCGCTAGCGGAAAAACCAAAAGACGACAAGCAGTAGAAAAGATGGAATCTTTTATTAAAGATTGCTTTGATGAAAGTGGAAAGCCACAAATAAAGTCTTACCTTAAAAATATAGGGGAGAGTAGCTGCAAATGGTGTCCTTACGCAAATAAACCAGAACTTTGCGATAAAACTGCGGTTTCCCAGTAGTCGGATATATTTATATCAAAATATATTATTATGGCAAAAATGCAATTAACATCCGTAAAGATCCCTGAAGATCTATTCGAGCAATTTAAGATTGCGTGTGTTAGGTACAAATTCAGCGTTCAGAAATTAACAGAAAGATCAATGTACTTATACTTAACAGACGAAGAATACAGAAAAAATATTCATAACACTTTAGACACACAATTTACAGGAAGTATTTAAAATTATTTACATGAAAGAAGGTTATATCGAACAATCCAAACGTAAAAAAATCCTATTACTCTGCGATGACATTAGAATGACATCAGGTATCTCTACAATGGCTAGAGAGATAGTATTAGGTACATCACACCGATTTAATTGGGTAAATGTTGGTGGAGCTATCAACCACCCAGATCAAGGTAAACGATTTGATCTTAATGGTGACACAAATACACATGCTGGTATAACAGATGCTAGTGTTACTTTATATCCAATTAATGGATATGGTGATCAAATGTTATTAAAACAATTAATTCAACTAGAAAAACCAGATGCCTTGATGATGTTTACTGATCCAAGATATTGGATTTGGTTATTTCAGATGGAACATGAGATTAGAAAGGAAATGCCTATTATTTATCTTAACATTTGGGATGATTTACCATATCCAATGTACAATAAACCATACTATGAATCATGTGATGCCTTATTAGCAATCAGTAAGCAAACAGAAAATATTAATCATGCTGTATTAGGAAAAGAAATAGCTAAAGATAAAGTTATTAAATACGTTCCACATGGTATTAATGAAAAATTCTTCTTCCCAATTACAACCGAACATCCTGAATACTTATCATTACAAGAATTTAAAAAACAATTATATGGAAATAAATCGTACGATTTTGCTCTATTATATAATGCGCGTAACATCCGTCGTAAATGTGTTCCTGATTTAATGTTGGCATGGAAGATATTCGTGGATGAACTACCAGAAGATAAAGCAAAGAAAACAGTATTAGTATTACATACTCAAGTAGCAGATGAAAACGGAACTGATTTAGAAGCAGTAAGACAAATGTTATTTGGTAATGAAGAAAAATATAATATTATATTTGATGAAAATAAATATCCATCAAATGTAATGAATCTACTTTACAACGCTACTGATGGATGTGCTTTAATCAGCTCAAACGAAGGATGGGGATTATCATTAACTGAAGCAATGATTTGTGGAAAACCAATTATAGCAACAGTAACAGGTGGTATGCAAGATCAAATGCGCTTTGAAGATGAAGATGGTAACTGGATTAAATTTACTGAAGAATTCGGATCAAATCATAGAGGAAAATATAAGAAACATGGCAAATGGGCTTACCCAGTATTCCCATCTAATTTATCAATTGTAGGATCAATTCCAACACCATATATCTATGATGATAGAGCAGAACCATTTGATATTGCAGCTCAAATAACATCATTATATGACACTAAAATGACAATGCCTGAACAATATGCTGAAGAATGTAAAGCCGCTCATGAATGGGTTCATTCAGATGAAGCAATGATGACAGCTAAACATATGTCAGATAATGTAATAGAAGGTATTGAAGCAACATTTGCTAAATGGGAACCTCGTCATAGATTTGAATTAATTCAAGTAGAAACACTAAAACAACCTAAACATTACGTAAAACATTCAATCGCAAAATAAGTTATATGAAACCACTATTCTTTATAAGCTGTCCAATTGATACATACAGCGGCTACGGAGCACGTAGTAGAGATATCGTAAAAGCGCTTTTAAAATCGGATAAATACGATATTAAAATTATGCCACAAAGATGGGGTAGTACTCCATTTGGATTTTTAAAAGCAGATAATCCTGAACATAAACAAATGCTAGACTGTATTTGGTCTCAACCACAATTACCTAAACAACCAGATGTTTGGATGCAAATTACAGTACCAAATGAATTTCAAGCAATTGGTAAATTTAATATTGGAGTAACAGCAGGTATTGAAACAACAGTATGTGATCCTAGCTGGCTGGAAGGATTAAATAGAATGAATTTAAATTTAGTATCATCAGAACATGCTAAAAAAGTATTTGAAAATTCAATATTTGAACAACGTGATAGAAATCAAGGAGATAGAGTAGTAGGTACTATTAAATTAAATAAACCAGTAGAAGTATTATTTGAAGGAGTTGATACAACTATCTATCAAAAATTAGATAAAGTAGTTAATAGTGAAGTATATGATGTATTAGATACAATTGATGAAGAATTTAATTTCTTATTTGTAGGTCACTGGTTACAAGGCGAACTAGGGCAAGATAGAAAAGATACAGGTATGCTAATTAAAACATTCCTTGAAACATTTAAAGGCAAAACAAAACAACCAGGACTAATCTTAAAAACATCATCTGCTACCTACTCAGTAATGGATAGAGAGGAAATATTAGAAAAAATTAATAGAATTAGAGTTGCTGTTGGTGATAAAGATTTACCAAACGTATATCTACTTCACGGTGAATTAGAAGATACTGAAGTAAATGAATTATATAATCATTCTAAAGTAAAAGCACACGTATCGTTTACTAAAGGAGAAGGATATGGTAGACCATTACTTGAAGCATCTATTAGCCAAAAACCAGTAATTGCCCCAAATTATAGTGGTCATATTGATTTCCTAGACGCAGAAATATCAACATTATTACCCGGTACAATAACCCAAATACATCCATCTGCAGTAGTACAAAATATGCTTATCCCAGAATCAGGATGGTTCACGGTTGATTATAAGAAAGCAGCTGAAACATTAGAAGATATTTATAAAAATTATAAAAATTATCTTGATGGGGCAAAAAGACAATCGTATCGTTCACGTACTGAGTTTAGTTTAGATAAAATGGGTGAAAAATTAATTGAATTAATCGATGAAAAAGTACCAAAACCCGTTCAATTAAAACTACCTACACTTAAGAAAATTGAATTACCTAAACTTAAAAAAATATAATATGACATCAAATGAATTTGTTATATGGTTAAGAGAATTTATCCAAGCATCTAGTACTTTAACTCCTAAACAATTCGATGATGTAAAGGAGCAATTAGATAAAGTAAAAGAGGATCCAGTTAAATGGACTCGATATACCCTAGATAATACTAATTGGAATATTAATACTACAAATAAAATAAACAATGACTGAGAAATTAATAGATTGTCCTAGATGCGAATCAAACGCATGTAGTGAAATATCAAACGAAAAAGTAACTATTTGGATTTGTATGGGTTGTGGATTTACATCTAATAATACTATTATAGAATCCAATTTAGAACAAATGGAAGCTACTCTACCAGAACTGTATAAAGCACTTAAATTTAAAGATGACAGAGGTAAATACTGGTATCCTAATAGTGTAATGTTAGATGATAAATCAATGGTATTTGCTGAAGGTACATCAGTAGATGATTGGCAGTGGTCAGCAGTACAATCTAAAGATGGTAAAGCAGATATGACTACTAAAAAAGAATTTGCAGAACGCGATTTTATGGATGCGTTAGAATATATTGGTTACTTTAATCAAAAATAATTTATGCCATCAGTTAGTTATGCAATAACAGCATGTAATGAACATGTTGAATTAGAACGTTTATTAGATCAGTTACATGAATATATTCGTCCTGAAGACGAAATAGTAGTTCAATTAGATAATACTGCTACAGATGAAGTAAAAAAAGTAGCTGAGAAATATAATGTAGGAAATCTCTATCATTATCATCGAATTATATTCGGTTTAAATAATGATTTCGCTGCATTTAAAAACAATCTAAAAGAGCATTGCTCACGCGACTATATCTTTCAAATTGATGCTGATGAATATCTATCCGATCAATTAATTGAAAATATTCATCAAATACTAGAACTAAACCCAGACATTGAATTATATGCTGTACCTAGAATTAATACAGTAGAAGGATTAACTCAGGATCATATCCAAAAATGGGGATGGAATGTAGATGCATATGGTTGGGTAAATTATCCTGACTATCAAACACGTATACTTAAAAATATACCTGAAATAAAATGGATACAAAAAGTACATGAGCGTTTAGTTGGAGCTAAAATAAGTATTGCTCTACCAGGTGGATATGACTTAATACATCCTAAAACAATTGATCGCCAAGAAAAACAAAATAATTACTATAATACATTATAATATGAAAAAAGTTTGGTATGCCCCAAATAAGTTTGAATCTTATGGAGAAGAAGAAATAAAAGCAGTTGAAGCTTGTTTACGTGATGGTTGGTTAGCTGGATTTGGTCCTCGATCAATTGAATTTGAAGAAAAAATTTCAAAAGCATTTGGAAAAAGATATGGAATATTCGTTAATTCAGGTTCATCAGCATGTTTATTAGCTATTGCTGCTTTAGATTTACCTAAAGGATGTAAAATAATTACTCCTGCTTGTACATTTTCAACAACATTAGCTCCTATCATTCAATTAGGATTTAAACCTGTATTTTGTGATGTTGAATTAATAACATACGTTCCTTCAGTAGAAGATATTATTGCTTTGGTTGATAAAGAAGTAAAAGCAATTATGGTACCTAATTTAATTGGTAATAAACCCGATTGGAAATTATTACGTAAAGAATTAACTAGGATTAACAGAAATGATATCATTGTAATTGAAGATTCAGCAGATACATTAACATATACCAAAGATAGTGATGTATCAACTACAAGCTTCTATGCAAGCCACGTAATCACAGCAGGTGGTCAAGGTGGTATGGTTATGTTTAATGAGGAGAAATATATGAAGAGAGCTCTACAGTATAGAGACTGGGGGAGAATTGGAGATGACTCTGAGATTATAGATGACAGATTTAACCACAGTGTTGACGGTATTCCATATGATCATAAGTTCTTGTATGGAGTATTAGGTTATAACATGAAGTGTTCAGAAATGAATGCAGCATTTGGGTTAGTTCAATTAGAACGCTTTGAGACCTTCAGACATATCCGTAGAAAGAATATTGAAAGATACTTAGAGAATCTAAAAGATATTAAAGAGATCCTATTACCAAATGATAGTATCGAACCTAACTGGTTAGCAATTCCATTACAAACGGAAAGACGTTTAGAGTTATTAACCTTCCTAGAAGATAATAATATTCAAACTCGAGTAACATTTGCGGGTAATGTAACACGCCATCCAATCTATAGAGAGTACTTACAGGATTTTACAAATGCTGATACTATCATGAAGAACGGATTTCTATTAGGAGCTCACCATGGTATGACAATTGACGATGTAGATTATGTTTGCGATAAAATAAAAGAATTCTTTAATATATGAAAGTAGTATACATAACAGGATGTCTAGGTTTTATAGGTTCATATATCACTAGAGCATGTCTAGAAAAAGGATGGTATGTCAAAGGTGTAGATAAAATAACATATGCTGCAAATAAAGATTTATTAGATGAATTTAATCAATATGAAAACTTTTCATTTGTCCACTGCGATATAAATGAATTAGAATTTCTATATGAATGTGATTATATCATTAATACAGCAGCTGAAACTCATGTAGGTAATTCAATAGCTAATAGTGATGAATTTGTACATTCTAATATCAATGGAGTTCATCATTTACTTGAATTACTTAAAAACTATAGGCAAGAAACATCTAAAACTCCTATATTATTACATTTTAGCACAGATGAAGTATATGGTGATATTGAAGAAGGAACTCATATAGAAACAGATCTACTAAAACCATCCAATCCATACTCAGCAACAAAAGCAGCAGCTGATATGTTAGTTTTAGCTTGGGGTAGAACATATAATTTACCTTATATTATAGTTAGACCAACAAATAACTACGGAATGGGACAATATGTTGAAAAATTAATACCCAAATCTTGTAAATATCTTCATTTAGGGAGAAAAATACCATTACACAATAATGGAACTCCTATTAGAAATTGGTTACACGCTGCTGATACGGCGGAAGCTGTAGTAACAATTATCGAAAGAGATGTTAAAAATGAAATATATAATATAGCGGGTGGGTTCGAACAATCTAATATCGATACTATTAAAAAATTACTTAAAGAATATAATAATACTGAAAATATTGATGGTTATATTGATTGGTCATATTCAAGAACAGGACAAGATGTCCGTTATGCTTTAGATGATTCTAAATTAAGAGCATTAGGATGGAAACCTAAAATAATATTTGATGAAGAATTGCCTAATATTATAAAATACTATAAAAATAAATTTATATGGTAAAATTAATAAATGGAAGAGGACAATTAGGAGAAAAACTAAAAGAAAAATTCACATCATATAAAACAAAATCTGATGTAACTGTCTATCATACATGGAAAGTCCCTCATCTATACGATCCCAAACCAGGGGAAGAAGAATCAATTCAACAACATGAGTATATAAAACTTATTACATTTTCAAAAAATAACCCAGATACAAAAATTATTTTTATTTCTACTAACTCAGATCGTTCTACTTTTTATACTTACTATAAAGAACAAGCTGAGGCTTATCTATTACTCCATCATAGATCTTGTGTTATTTTAAAATTCCCAGTATTCATAGGTAATGGGGTTATTAAAAAATTAAAAACAGGAGAATTAAAACCATATGGGGTAATAGAAGTAATAACATTAGATAAAGTTGTTGATATAATATCTAATTATATAGAATATAATGATAAAAAACGAGTATTTTATATTGAAGGAGAAAAAATAGAAGCAAAAACCTTATCAGAAATATTTAAAATATAATGACTACTAAAATAACATACCACTTAATGCCCTGGGAGATTGATTATGCTTTGCAATCCTTTACTCAGTTTAAAAAATCAAAATATTATCTTCAAAAAGAGGATACTGTTAAAATCGATACATTTTTAAATTTATCTAATTATATTATTGATTGGGATAAGAGTAAGCTACCAAAAGAATTCTTTATTCAGAAATATAAGGACTTATCTAATTTGCTAATTGACTATGATCATACTCCATTTATATATGAAGGAGATGAGTTGTTTGGTATTTTAGATAAGCAGAGAATGGCCTATTCTTCCGATGTTGATTATTATATTGAGTTATGTCCTGACATGTATTTTAGTGAAACTTTATTAGCATCGTTAATTGAAGCAGCTAAAGTAGTACCTAACAAATACTTTGCTATCACTCCACAACTATATAAAATGTGGGATTGGACATGGGATGTATTAGTAGCTAATAGACATATGGATATATCCTATGACCAGTGGGATAAAGCCGATTTATTTGATATTAGATGGGATTTTAAAAATGCAAATGTAGAAAGACAACTTAAATCATCCCCTGTAAGTAAATGGTGTAATTGGTTCGATTTATATAATAAAGCGTTTTATGAAGAAATGATCCCAGTACACGATGACTGGCATGGATATGGTCCAGGAGATACATATGGAATGATAATTTCAGAATATGCTAAAAAACATGGAGCTGATTTTCAACAATATATTTTAGAAGGTGAACTTATATTTGAATATCCTATTGGTCCTTTAAAACAACGTAATGTTAGTAGTGTTTATAGAGATTTAATTGTAACTAAAGATACTCCTAATCAACGAGCAACCTTTGAAGCAAAATTTAATGATTATATTAATAAAGGAATTAAACATTTAATAGATAAAAAAATAATATAATGAAAATATTTTCAAATTTTAGACCTGAAAATAGTTCTGTTTATGATAAACTTAAAAGTTTAAATAAACCTATAACTTTTTTTTATGACTACATTCCTCAAAACATAGAACAACTTAATATTAATCCTTATAATTTTATAATGCTTCATGAACCAGATGAATTTTTCGGAATGCATACTTGGGTTAAGAATAATCATGAATTATTTACTGGTATATTAACGTGGAATAAGGATTTATTAAATACAATACCTAATACTGTGTTATTTCATCATATTGGAGAAGGAGGATGCGGAATGGAAATAAATAATTATTTAGATACATTTAATAATGAATATCCTAATAAAAAATTTGAAATAAGTTTTTTAAGTGGAGCTAAATCATTAGTTGAAGGACATAAATTTAGACAAGAAATATATAAAGTAGGAAATCAAATAAATATACCTAAAAAATGGTTTTATACATTAGAGGATTTTAATAAAGAAGAATTTAAAAATGGAGGATCTGGACGCCCAGACAATATATGGAACTCTAAAAAAATATGTTATATCGATAATATGTTTCATATTGGAGTAGAAAATGTTAATTATACTAATTGGTATACTGAAAAAATAACAGATGCTTTTGCTACTAAAACTCTTCCTATATATTGGGGATGCCCCAATTTAGGTGATTTAGGATATGATGAAAGAGGTATTATTAGATTTAATACAAGTAAAGAATTAATAGATATAGTTAACTCACTTACACCTGAAATATATTATGAAAAACTTCCTTATATAGAATATAATTGTGAAATGGTTAAGCATCATAGAATTAAGGATAAATTAGAATCCTTTTTTAAAGAATTTATTGAACTTAATAATCTTTAGTAGATACTTATATATTTATATCAAACATTTAATAATTTATGAAAAAAGTTTTGATAACCGGAGGTGCCGGTTACTTAGGATCAGTCCTAACAGAAGTGTTACTTAATAAAGGATATCAAGTAACAGTAATAGATAATTTAATTTACAAACAAACATCAGTAGCTCCTTTTGCTTATCATCCCAACTTTGATTTTATTTTTGGAGATGTTACTAATGAGTTATTATTAAAATCATTAGTTGAAAAACATGATGTAATAATTCCATTAGCAGCAATTGTAGGAATGCCAGCGTGTAAAGCACAACCAGAATTAACAGTTAAAGTTAATTTTGAACAGGTAAGAAATATTACAAAATGGATTACTAAAGATCAAATGTTATTAGTTCCAAATACCAATAGTCAATATGGTTCATCAACAGAAATCATTACTGAAGAATCACCATTCAAACCTTTATCATTATATGCTGAAACTAAATGTGATGCTGAAAAAGCAGTATTAGAATCAGGTAATGGTATAGCATTGCGTTTAGCAACTGTATTTGGTATGTCATATAGAATGAGAATGGATCTATTAGTAAATGACTTTGTATATAAAGCAATGACAGATGGTTATTTAGTATTATTTGAATCACATTTTATTCGCAATTATGTTCATGTTAGAGATATTGCTAATACATTCTTATTCATGATTGAAAATTATGAAAAATGTAACAACAATGCATTTAATGTTGGATTAACGTCAGCTAATTGTACAAAACTAGAACTAGCTGAAACTATTCAGAAATATATTCCTGACCTGGTTATTGTTCAAAATAACTTTAAACAAGATTTTGATCAAAGAAACTACATAGTTTCAAATACTAAGTTGGAAAGTCAAGGATGGGTACCTACATTTACGTTAGATAAGGGTATTCAAGAATTAATTAAAGGATATCAACTAATTAACAAATTTAAGAATAAAGATTTTACAAATTTATAATGATGTCTGATAAAAATATATTAGTAATATATAATATCTGTGGTATAACTCGAGATAATATAGATATGTGGTTAAATCATCTAGAAGATATTGCTCAACAGAAATATCCTAATTTTAAATTAGCAGTATCGGGATGTATTATATCTGAAGAAAGTAAAAAGAAACTTACAGAATTTAAAAATAAATATAGCAATATTGTTTTAAATTTTATAGATGATATACTCCCAGTTAATGTAACTTTTAATCATACTGCTCAAGTATTTACTAAAGAATTTGGATTGTTTGATGGTTACTTGTATGTAGCATCTGATGTAAAATTTGGAAATGATAAATTTGTAATAGATAAATTATCTCATTTACATTTTAACAGAAATGGGGCTTTAACTTATGCTTTGGTAGATAATGATCATGGATTAGATGGGTGGTATCAGGATTGTTGGGATGATCTTAATAAGTTATTAGACACAGACCATTTTTCTATTAATATAGGAAGAACATCTAATATGCATGTTGTGTTATTTGATAAAGAAATATACACTCAATTTAATAATAAAATAGTTCCTGATATATTTGCTACTCATTGTACTGAAACTACATATAGTTATATAGCTGCTTCACTTAAAAAGAAATTTCTTATTCATAGTAGAGAAGTTTTACTTCATCATATTGGATTTGTAGATGGACATAGCGCGGGATTTATAAAAGAAATTAATTGGGATGATAATATTAGCTGGAAACACCTTTTTAGATCTAAAATATCAGCTGAAGAAAGATTATTAAATGATGAAGCTAAAGCAAGTGGGTTTGGATATGAAGAACATAAAGGCCTTTTAATACATGATGAGTCAATGTATGATGATAATGAAAATCACGTTAAACCTCAAAAGTTACTTAGTTTTCTTAAAAAAGCTATATACCTTTTAGACGAAGAATTTAATTATAATAATATAAAATATAAATTAATAATATGATAGATGTTTTATTTATATCACCAGGCAATGCTAGTGATATTTACCAAAATTTAGCAACAGATTATGCTGCAATTGAACCACCAACATGGGCTTTACTTTTAGCTCAATCTTGTAGATCTATAGGATATACAGTAGATCTTATTGATATTAATGCCGAACAATTAAGTAAAGAAGAGGTTGTTAATCGTATTAAAAATATTAATCCTCGTTTAATATGTTTTGTAGTTTATGGACAAAATGTAAATGCTGGTACTGTTAATATGAGTGGAGCTACTTATATGTCTAATTATATTAAAGAAATAGGAATTAATACTCCACTATGTTATTTAGGATCATATATCCAAGCGGTTCCTACTAAAGCATTAAAAGATGAACCTTCTATTGATTTTGGATTCACAAATGAAGGAGTATATGCTTTAAGAAACATATTAGCTGAAGAAATAATAGATATTAATAATCTAGATCATATTAAGGGTATTGTATGGAGAAAAGATGGAGTACCTAAAATTAATCCTGCAGAAAAAATAGTACCTAATGAATTAATGGATATTGATCTTCCAGGGTATGCTTGGGATTTATTACCAATGAAGGAAAAACCACTTGATTTATATAGAGCTCCTATGTGGCATGCTGAATATGATCAAAATAAAAGATCACCATATGCTGCTATTCAAACATCATTAGGATGTCAATTCGGATGTGATTTCTGTATGATTAATATATTAAACAGAAATGATGAAGATGAAATAGGAGTAGCAGGTAATTATAGTAATATGCGTTATTGGTCACCTGAATTTATTATTAAAGAATTTGATAAATTAGTTGAATTAGGAGTTCACACAATTAAGATAACAGATGAAATGTTCTTACTTAATAGAAAATATTATGTTCCATTTTGTGAAATGTTAAGAGATAGAGGATATGGTAAATTCCTTAGGATGTGGGCTTATTCAAGAGTAGATACAGTTCGTCGTCCTGAACTACTTTCATTAGTTAGAGAAGCAGGTATTAAGTGGTTAGCATTAGGTATTGAGAGTGGTGATAAATCTGTTCGTTTGGAAGTATCTAAAGGTAAATTTGAAGATGTTGATATTGATAAAGTAATTGAACAAGTACACACAGCTGATATTGAAGTAATGGCAAATTATATTTTTGGACTTCCAGGAGATACTAAAGAAAGTATGCAGAAAACTTTGGATTTATCAAAAGAATTATGTACATTCGGATGGAATGCATATGCAGCAATGGCTTTACCTGGTAGTAAGTTGTATAAAGATGCAGTATTAAATGGTATTCCCTTACCTGATACTTATGAAGGATATTCGTTTCATGGATATGATACGTTACCTTTACCAACAGAAACTTTATCACCTGATGAAGTATTAGAATTTAGAGATAAGGCATTTGATGAATATCATTCATACCTTCCTTTCTTAGAAAAGATAAAAAGTAAATTTGGTCAAGTAGCAGTTGATAATATAAATAAAATGTTAGAGGTTAAATTAAAAAGAAAAATAATCCATGAATAAAGAACAATTAATAGCATTTGAAGAAGACATAGCAGAATGTTTTAACAATGCTATGATTAAAGCTCCTGTCCATTTATATTACGGAAACGAGGAGCAAATGATTAACATATTCAAGCAAGTACAATCAGAAGATTGGGTATTCTGCACCTGGAGATCTCATTATCAATGCTTACTTAAAGGCGTCCCACCAGAACAAGTTAAACAAGATATTCTAGATGGCAAATCAATTACTTTATGCTATCCTGAATATAATGTTTATTCTTCAGCGATAGTAACAGGTAATATCCCTATAGCAACAGGTACAGCATTAGATATTAAACGTAAAGGTGGTACTAACCATGTTTGGTGCTTTGTAGGTGATATGACATCTGAGACAGGTGCTTTTTTTGAAAATTGGAAATATGCTATTAACCATGATTTACCAATTACATATGTAATTGAAGATAACGGAAAGTCAGTATGTACTGAAACAAGAAAAACATGGAATACAGATGAATTATTCTTTGCTAAAGAAACAAGAAAAATAATTTATTATCAATACGAAACAAAATATCCTCACGCGGGTGCAGGTAAACGAATTCAATTTTAATTATGAAATATTTCGACGAATTAAAACGATCAATGGATTGGCTAAATGAAAAGCCAGACACATTATTCTTAGGACAAGCAGTAGAGTATGCTGGTACAGCAATTACTAATACTCTTAAAGATGTGAATAAGGATAAATTACTCGAAATGCCTGTAAATGAAGATATGCAGATGGGTATGACTATAGGAATGGCACTGAATGGTACTGTACCTATCTCAATATATCCTAGATGGAACTTCTTACTATTAGCAGCTAATCAGGTAATTAATCATTTAGATAAAATTAAGATTATGTCTAATGATGGGTTTACTCCTAAAGTAATTATTAGAACATCTATTGGAGCACAACGTCCATTACATCCTCAACACCAGCATATAGCTGATTTTACAGCTGGATTTAAAGCAATGTGTGATTGGATCGATATAATTAGATTAGATGAACCACATCAAATATTTGAGTCATTTAAATACGCTTACGAAAGAACAGACAATCGTCCTACTATCTTAGTTGAATGGGGAGATTATTATGGAGAAAAATAAAAATAAAATATGGTTATAGTAAAAGCTCCATTTCGAGTATCTTTATTTGGTGGTTCCACAGATTATAAAGGATTTTATGAACAATATGGTTCACTTATGATAGGAACTCCTATTGACAAATACTGTTATATATCAATGAGATATAGACCAGAATTATTATCTAAGCAATATCTTTGTACTTATTCCAAGTATGAATTAGTAGATAAAATAGACGATTTTCAAAACCCATTAATTAGAGAAACACTAAAATATTTTAATATAAATAATCCAATAGAATTATTTTCATTCTCCGATATCCCCTCCAGAACGGGATTAGGTGGTTCCTCTTCATACTGCATAGCAATGTCTTATTTAATTAAAAAAATTAAAGAAGAAAATATTAGTTCAAAAGAAATAATTAATTCTGCTATCAAAATTGAAAGAGAAATATTAAAAGAAAGTGGTGGTATTCAAGACCAAATATGGCCATTTGCTAAAGGATTTTCATCTATTGAAATTAAAAAAGATGGGACATACGATATTAAACCACTACCAATTACAGAAGAATTTGAACAAGCGTTACAAGATTCAATGGTTCTTATTTATACTGAAGAACAAAGAAATACAGATGTTATAGCTAAATCTCATGAAGATGACATTAATAATAAAATCCATATATTAAATACAGCTAAAAAAGCATATTCATTATTTGAACAAGAAGATCTAAAAGGAATTGGAGAACTAGTGTATGAAAGTTGGTTAAGCAAGGAAAGGATCTCACCTTACATATCAAATGGTAAAATAAAAATTATTATTGATGATGTAATGAATATGGGTGCTTATGGTGCTAAATTATTAGGTAGTGGCGGGTGTGGGTTCGTATTAGCAATATGTGATCCAATAGTAAAAAAGAATATAATAGAAAAATATAAAGAAAGCGTATTAGATTTTAAAATTAATAAAACAGGAGTAACAACAATATATGAATAACTTTTATTTACCTTTAATGAGTGATAACATTGATAAAGAAGATGTTCAATCACTAATTGACTTTTTAAGTCAAGACAAAATTCCAAAATTAACAAATGGCCCTAAAGTAATTGAATTTGAAAACGCCTGGGGTCAGTGGTTAGGAACCAAGTACAACTTAATGCTAAATTCAGGAGCATCCGCTAATGAATTAACTATGTTAGCTCTAAACTACATTCATGGGGAAGGAGAAATCATAGTACCACCATTAACATGGATATCTGATATATCATCAGTTATATTCAGTGGTTTTAAACCAATATTCTGTGATATTAACTTAAAGAATTTTTCATTTGATTTTGAAAAATTAAAACAGGTTATTACCCCCAAAACAAAAGCTATATTTTTAACCCATGTATTAGGTATTAATGGTCTAACTGATGAATTAATTCAGTTATGTGAAGATAAAGGTATATTATTAATTGAAGATGTTTGTGAATCACATGGTACAACCTTTAAAGGACAGAAGGTAGGTTCAATTGGATTTGCTTCTAACTTTAGTTTTTACTTTGCTCACCATATGTCAACAATTGAAGGTGGTATGATTTGTACTAATGATGAACATTTCTATCAAGTTTGTAGAGCATTGCGTTCACATGGTATGACTAGAGAAATGACAGACGAGAAATTTAAACAAGCAATCATTGATGAAAATCCTGATTTAAATAAAGATTTCATATTTCTACACCCAGCACATAATTTTAGAAGTACTGAATTAAATGCTGTTATTGGTTTATCTCAAATTAAGAAATTAGATTCAAATAACACACATAGAGTAAATAATTTTAAATACTTTATGGAACGTTTAGATTCTAATAAGTATCATACTGATATTGAAATGGAAGGTCAATGTAACTATGCTTTTATAGTTGTATTAAAAGAAGACTCATTTGAATTAAGAGATAGAGTAGAATCAACATTAAAAGAAAATGGTATTGAATTTAGAAGAGGATTATCAGGTGGTGGTAATCAATTAAGACAACCATACTTTAAAAAGAACTATAATATCAACCACGATGATTTTAAAAATGTAGATCATGTACATAATTTTGGTTGGTATATTGGTAATTATCCTACATTAGAACAAGAAAAAATAGATACATTAATTAACATACTAAATAATATTATATAATGACATTTAAAGAATATTACAAATACTACTTAACATTACATCAGAATAAATGGAATAGAAGATTACATGTTTTAGGACAGTTAACAACAATTGCTACTTTTATTTTTATAACTTATCTTATTATAAAAGTTTCGATATTTTTCCTTCCATTATATGGTATTGTTCCATTTGTAATTTATCCATTTGCATGGTCTGGACATTTATTACTAGAAAAAAATCAACCAGCTGCTTTTAAAAATCCATGGTGGGCTAAAAGAGCAGATTGGGTTATGCTTAAAGATATATTAATTGGAAAAATTAAGTTATGATATTTTCTGAAGTAAAAATATTTCAACCTTCCTCATTTGAAGATTATAGAGGAGAATTATATACTATATTTAATCAAGATGAACATGAATTAGTTTTTAATCATGATAAAGTAGCTGTTTCAAGACAGCATGTATTAAGAGGAATACACGGTGATTCTAAAGCAACTAAATTAATTACCTGTTTAAGTGGTGTTATTTATTTAGTTATAGTAGATAATAGATCGGAATCTTTAAACTATTTAAAATGGGATAGTATAATTCTAAGTGAAACTAATAAAAAACAAGTATTAGTTCCCCCCGGGTTTGGAAATGGACACTTAGTATTAAGTGAATTAGCTACTTTCTTCTATAAGTGGTCTTATGAAGGAGAATATCCTGATGTTAAAGATCAATTTAGCTTAAATTGGAAAGATCCAAAAATTAACATACATTGGCCTATTGATAACCCAATTCTTTCAAATAGAGATAAATAAAAATGAATTACAAAAAATTAATTAACGAAGTACCAAACTTTCCTATTCAAGGAGTATCATTTAAAGATGTTTCTCCTCTATTAAAATCACCTCAATTTCCGTATATTATAAAGGAAATGAAAGCATTAACTAAACAACCAGATTACTGGGTTGGTATTGATGCTAGAGGATTTATATTTGCCTCTGCTTTATCTATGATAAATGGTGGGCTTATAATGTGTAGAAAAAAAGGTAAATTACCACCCCCTGTAGTAAGTGAAACATATTCATTAGAGTATGGAGAAGATACTTTAGAAATCCAACCAGGTACTGGAACAGTAGTAATAGTAGATGATGTTTATGCTACAGGAGGCACAATGAATACTGTTGAGCAACTGTGTATTAAAGCAGGTTATACTGTTATTGATAAATTAGTACTAATTGACTTACAATTCCTACACGAACCCACTAATGTTAAAAGTTTAATTGCATATGAGTAAAAGAGTATTTATAGTAGCTGTACCTGATGAAGTAGAAATACAAGGAGAAATATTAGGATCCCCTGTAATATTCAGTGGAGTGGGTAAAGTTAACGCGGCAATGGCTACTTATAATGCTATTACTTCCAAATATGATGAAATTATTAATATAGGGTCATGTGGATCGCTATCACTACCAGTAGGAGAAATAGTTAAAGTAGGCCAAGTATTTCAAGATATAGATGTAACTCCATTATGTAATTACGGAGATACACCATTTGAAGCTGCTGGTAAGCAAATAGTTTTAGATGCTCTGTCTCCTATAAGTTGTTTCACAACAGATTACTTTTATGACTATTCTCAAATAAACAAATATTCTAAAAGTTATTTGGAAATGATAAATAAATGTGTTATATTTGATATGGAATGCTTTGCAATTGCTAAAGTATGTAAGCGTTTTAATATTAAGTTTACATCGTATAAATGGGTATCAGATAGTGGAGATGGAGGAAATTGGAAAGATAATTGTAAGATTGGGTTTAAAAAAGTAAAAAACATATTATGTTAAAATCATTAGAAATTATTGAAACACAATTTGGTAATTTTATTATAGATGAATATGATTTAATTGGTAATTATATTAAACAAGCTAAGGTTTGGGAATATCATCTATATGAAATATATTCCCAAATGATTAATAAAGAGTCATATTGTATAGATGCAGGAGCTAATTTAGGATTTCACTCAATTCAATTTGGTCGTTTAGGGAAAAAAGTATATTCATTTGAACCTCAGTCTTATGTATATAATCAATTATGTACTAATATATTATTTAATGGATTAGATAATATTATTGAGGCCCATAAATTAGGATTAGGAGATAAAGAAGAAAAAAAACAAATGTGGAATATAGAACATGAAAATTGGGTAGGAAATGGAGCCCATAATTGGGGAGGTAGAGGTCTTATTCAAGAAGGATATGGAGGTGATAGAGCTATAAATAATGAATATAGAGAAGAAGATGTTATTAAATTAATATCACTAGATTTATTAGAAATAGATAAATGTGATTTCATGAAAGTAGATGTTCAAGGATATGAATTTAATTTATTTAAAGGAGGAAAAAAACTAATTAAAAATAATACTCCTATTTTATTTTTAGAAAATCCCCTAAATGAAGAAAATTCAAAAGAAACTAAAGAATATTTATTAGAACTAGGATATGAGTTTTATAGATTAAATATTGGAAATAAAGAAGATTGTATTCTTTTACATCCATTAAATATTAGTTATAATACCAATAAACAAATAATTAATAGTTTTAAGGAAAAATACAACATAATTAAAGAATAATGAAAACATCAGTAATTACATTTGGTAGAAACGATGGATATAAAGAAACAGAAAGATTTCTTATTCATCTACAAATATTGTTAGATACATTTGATGAAGTTAATTATGTTGATTGGAATTCTCCTAATAGAAGTTTATTATATGAAGTAATAGATAAATTACCTAAACTGAATAAATTAAAACACTTTGTTATTTCATCTGACACTCATGACTTTCTATTTAAAGATATCCAGGGTGTACCTAAAGTAGTAGGTAATTTATGTATGAATATAGCATTAAGAAGAACAAATGCTGATTGGGTTGCTGTAACAACAACAGATAATATTCCTCCACTAAAAGAAGAATTGGAAGAATTTATAAAAAATAATAAAGAAGATACATTCTACACATTTAGTAGAAGGGATATAAATTACGATGATATATTAAAAAATAGTAATAATTTAACTGAATATAGAAAATATCTAGGAACTATAACAGAGCCACGTCATTTTTCAGCAAAAGTAACACCAAATGATAACTATAGTATAATCAACTGTTGTGGTGATTTCCAATTTGCACCTCGTAAAATATGGCATGATATTAAAGGAATTGAAGAAGAAATGATATTTAATTGCTTTATAGATACAAATACACAGAAAAAAGCAGTATTGAATGGATATAATTTAGAAGCTATATATGATGTTCCTATGTATCATATGTCTCATAAAAATCACCTCCCACAAGGAGGAGATACTTCAAATCTTCATGAAATAGCAGAAACAATAACACCAACATATAATGATGCCTGGACATGGGTTGAATGGTTTAAAGCATCACAAAATACAGATAATTGGGGATTTGGAGATACTGAAATTGAATTTGAAATAATTTAGTATTTATTGGAGAAACCCCAATCCTATGGCTTCTCCTAAAAAATCATCAAAACCAGCAGGCCGCATATTGTCATTAGGAGATATTAACGGCGAATCAGTTAATGAATTAATTGAGGTTATATATGATATTAATGAAGAGGACGCTAAAAAAACGCAAAAAGAACCAATAAAACTAATCATCAATTCGTTTGGAGGAGAGTTATATAGTGGATTAGCTCTAGTTGATGTAATTGATAACTCGTTGACTCCGGTCCATACAATATGTCACGGCTCGGCCATGTCGATGGCACTAATAATATACGCGGCTGGTCACCACCGCCTAGCAAGTAAATATGCTACATTCATGTATCATGAAGCATCATATGGATCTGAAGGTAAGGTAATGCATCATGAACAGGAATTAAAGGAAACAAAACGCACTGATAAAATATGTGATGACTACTTCCTATCGAAAACAAAGTTCAACGCTAAACAATTAAAAGATATTAGAGATAAGCGCAGTGAATGGTATTTCGATGTGAAAGTAGCACATAAATATGGGCTGGTAGATGAAATCTTATAATATTTATACGTAAATAACATTACATGAAAAAAGGAACTAAAGTAGCAGTTATAGGGCGTGGGCCAGGTACTATTGTAGATATATTTGATGAACAACATCAATATGCTGTTAAATTAGCAAATGGAAAAATTGAATTTGTACCTTTTACATTTGTTCAATCTATGAAAGATAGAAGTAGTGATGCTAAAAAAATACAAGAAATGGCAGAATTAAAACCAAAACTTAGAGTAGATGTAAATCACAACCCAACTAAAAAGGGTATTAAAGTGCAATTCGTATTACCTCAAACACTTGAGGGTGATGCTAAGGCACAAGCAACTCAGAAACTACAATCTAA
>Ga0214921_10003068_pt1 | contig 26220 bp, 20 predicted proteins | sample LL1505_MetaG_FD_177992 | JGI IMG/M metagenome (GOLD analysis project Ga0214921, IMG submission 177992) | Freshwater microbial communities from Lake Lanier, Atlanta, Georgia, United States - LL-1505 | ecosystem: Environmental > Aquatic > Freshwater > Lake | place: USA: Georgia | collected... | reverse complement strand
ATCACGCAGCGTCGCACTATTTGTAGTGATAGGCGAAACCACATTAGCACCTAGGAAAGCATCCACCATCTTGCGGCAATCATCTTCCGCGACGGAAGACATTCCGCCCTCTGCCACATCTTCAAACAGAGACTGAAGCAACGAATAGGCAACATTGGAGGTAGTCGTCTTGTCAAGCCATTCATCGCGGCAGAATTGAGTGGACAACTTCTTCACACCGCCTTCCACACGAATCTGGGAGGCCAGCAAGAATGCGCGGTATTGTGCTGGAGATGCACCTGTCTTGATAGTATCAATAGACAATTGTGCAGCTTTGAGTTTCTTGAGTGCACGAGATCCAAGATCCGAAATGGGACGGAACGGACTTTCAGAGCCTGTAGCTGCAGAAGCAACGGCCTCTTCAGGTGTTGTCTCTTTGTACACCAACAAATCCACAAGTTGTGTAATGGCCGTGAGATTGTTTAGCACGCGCTTGCCAAATGTTGTGGGCGCGGGGATTTCAATGCGCAACTTGCTTTGGAAATTTTCAAATTCGGTCTTATCGTACGTATTACCAGCATTGTCCATATAAAATTCATCCTTGATACATTCAAATCCGGTACACCGATCGCTGACTCCGTAAGGAACTTCACGCAATGTCACGAATACGAATGGATAGTCGGCACCACCACGCTGCATGACGCTGCGACGCGTCACCCTACGGCGTCTGGCAATGATGCGACGCGTTTTGCGATTCTTGTGTTTGCCACCAATATAGGGGGACTGAGGTCTACCAAACCCTCCAAGACCCTGTCCACCAAATCCGCTGCTGCCGTACGACGAGGATACCGAACGACGACGCAGCGCCTCAATGTCTTCAGGCGATAACGCCAAATCACGCGGCACATTTTTTATTGTCATCGTAATCGTAATAACAGACGACTGCGTGCCAAAGGAATTGTACACGATACCGCGGGGCGCATCAATGACAATGCTAGGTGTGATGTCAAACGCATAGCACTTTGTTGTCTGGATCTGTTTGAGGCTACCGGATGTTAAAAACGTCAACACATCTTCAGGAACCGGAGTTGTTCCCTTCACCACAAATGTTGCCGGCAGTTGATTCAACCCCTTGATCGCAGGTGTGAGTGCGACGGATTTTGTCGGTTCCTTCAATTCTAACAGCAGGCTGGAAATGTCGCGATTCACCGCGACAGAAGCAGTCGAGGCCGCGATCAAGGTAACAAGACGGATTAAGAAACGTGCGATTTCCTGGCATGCAGCTGTTCGCTCGTAGGAACCTTGAATCTCAGGCGTATCATACCGATCCTTTGTAATAAATCCTAGCGTCGTCGTGTCCGAACGACGCTTCGGTTCCGGGAATTTCAGCATCTGAAATTCCTGCTCCACCGATTTGCTGACAACAATAAACAGATCTTTACATGTCACCGGATCTTGAAGCACCGATGCCAAATCAAAAAGATTGTTTTTTGTCAGGACTTTGGCTAAAATGTTGTTGAGCGCGCGAAGCACACTCTTTTCTTGCGTGTGAAGAAAGAAGGGGCCGACCGCTTTGCGCTCGGCCTCTGTACTTGCGATAACAGATGATTGACCTGCGCCCATTCCTACTTGAAGCGGCGGTTCTTTTATTCTTTGAACAGCACGGAACGCCAGGAATCAATGCGCTTCAAACACTTTTGAAGCGTCGCAGCCGAAATAGAACAGACTCTCGCAATATCAGCGTTTGATTTGGCGATGCCAAATTTCTCACAGGCAAGTGAAAGTGATGATGCTGCAAGAGAAGAGGGTGTTGTCTCGGGACAAATTCCCAATTCATCGATGAGATCGCCAACGCGCACAGCAAACTCCAGCAATTGCCCGTGGAGAACACGCGGTGTCTCCAACCTGAAAATCGCCGGTTCCAGATAATGCTTGAAACTGGTACTAGGTGTTTCGGATGGCATGTGGGCAGATGCCGTTGTTGTTGCTGCTGTTGCTGTCGGCGTATCCTTGGGTGCCGCAGCAGCAACCGCAGGAGCAGGAACAACAGCAGCAACAACAACAGGGGCACCCACGGCAGCAACTGCTTCACACTTCTTCGCCTCTGCATGAAGGTGTTCTTCAAGTAGTCCGCTGAATTGCTTAACGCCACGCGTGATAAGTTTAGGATCAATTTGAAAGATCAATGCGATTTCTGCCGGACGGCGCGGCGTATCGTGGCGCTTCAGGCTTTCAAACAGGCATGCAGCAAGTAGCGCATCCTTCTGAGGGCCGCGACAGATACACCTAGGACTGACTTGTGCATAAAGTTGCTTCGTCTCCTCCACTATCGCCAGGCTGATACCAGCATTGCTCGCGCGCACATGAAGACCTTCAAAGACGCCCCACAGCGTGCGTTCGCGATAGGGCATAATGTTCCAAAGATGATACTGACGAATCTTGCGCATCGCCTTGCTATCGCCGGGACGATATAGAATGCGCGTTCCTAGTGAAGATTCTGGTAGCAGTGGATTCAGTGGATTGCCGACACGCGAAGGATCCGGATTGCGATCATCTGCACCGAACCAACGATATTCGGCTGAACTATCAATGTTGAATCCAAGGTGTGTCCCGCACTTCCTACAGATCAACTCGTCATCGCTCATTTCCACATTTGCCTCCGAGTTACACTCGTAGCAAAGAAAGCCGTCGCGCATCCTTCCACGCGCTGATGTGGCCGCATCTTCATAAAAGGAATTCCAGATTTCGTCTCCATCGCACCCCCCGCCTTGCCCGGGCAACCCTCCATGCCCGGACACCCCCCGGCAACCTGGAAATAATAAAGATGTCATTTCTTAGAAGAAAAGGGATCTGTTTGAGGAATTAAACGCGAACGCATAATTCAGTTTTTTCATTCATTAAAGCAAGAAGAAGGATGCTGGGTCCGAATTATAGTTATGCCGATGAGATCCGCACGCCTCCCGAACTTGGAATCAGTCGTGGTGGCGATTTCGGAGATATTGAAAAGGCAGTCGCAGGAATTAACTTTTATGTGGATAACATTGGATTCGGAAACCCTACGGGCTTGGCGAAGAAGGAGGGAATGAATGCATATCCACTCGGCATTCGGTATTTCATGAAAACGGGCAGCAAGTGTTCGAACGGACAGGATATGTATGAATACATTGACACCATTCCGAAACCGATGGGTGGACGCATGGGAAACGCTATTCAACAAAGTCTTGGCGTGAAATTTCAAGGCTTGGCGCCCGGAATTATGCAAGATGCAGCGGGCGCATTAAACCCTACGCCTCTGTTTGAAGCCGTGGCTGGAACGGGCTATGCGCGGTGTAAGCAGATGGAGGGCGAAGTGGGCGACGACAAGGGATTGCTTCAAAGCTCCTTGTCGGGAACAAAGTGGATTACAGACTCCGTAGACGGGACAAAAGGTGGAAAGCCCTTTCAGCGTCGTTGGGTGTTTGACAAATATGTCAGTCAAGACGAATACGCTGCGGATCGGAAAGCAGCAGGTGTTGAAGGGTTTGAAAACTTCCAAACCAATTCAAAGTTGGCGGCGGGACTCTTGATTGGAGCCTTGGTCGCTGGAGCTCTTTATAGCTCTCTTTAATCATTCAATACAAAGCCTTGTAAACATACAAGGCACTTGCACCCGCCAAGCATTGTGCGACAACATATCCAGCAAGATCTGTGGTGGTGAGGGCACCCTTCAGATAAAACATCAGAGACACGGCGGGATTAAAGTGTCCACCGCTTATGCCGCCGCCCAACAAGATAACTACAAGCAGCGCCAGCGCGATCAATACGGGCTGTCCTGTTGCCACTATTACACTCAAAAATAAAAAGGTTCCTAAGAACTCCACTAAATACGATAACGAAAACATCCTTTTTCTATTTCAAGAATAGAAAATGGTTGCGAAATCGCCTTCGGAAGCGCCATTTACACCCTCCTTTTTAGCCGTTAAGTTGGTAGATATTGGATTGACAACAACGTATTTTTTCGTCACAGGTCTTGTGTTTGCGAAATTGTTTGACTTGTTTTATGGAAAATTCAATGCCGAAGATTACAAACAGAAAAACATTGGTATCGTGTTTTTGGAAATCGTGTTTCATTTGTTCTTGATTGGTGTGGTAGCCTACGGCCTGCGCAATCTTGTGGGATTGGTTCCGTACCCACTAGATGGCGTTGCAGGATTTGAACACAAACGACTGAAAGAGTTGAGCGGTGGCACGGCGTTGTCCATGATCATGCTGTTCTTCCAACGAAATCTGCGCGATAAGATTGAGTATTTCGCCGAACGTGTGTTGGGAATTCAGGCTTCAACAACAGCAAAGGCAACCAATAGTCCTAAAAATCCTACAAAATCCGCCTAGATGCGACGAGAAGTCTGACGCTTGCGCCTTGTGAGCCTTGTGCGCCTTGTGAGCCTTGTGCGCCTTGTGAGCCTTGTGAGCCTTGTGAGCCTTGTGCGCCTTCCGCCCATCGTAGTGATCGGCGCGAAAGATATAAAATGAATTCGTGCATCCCATGATTTCCAAAGATCAGAATCACGCGTAATAGTAAGATGAAATTTGGGGGACGGAATGCCTTTTTTCTCAAGAGCATTCATAATTAAACCCACAATAGTCTTGCGATCAAAAACCAAATAAGGTTCAATATATTTTTCAGTATCTTCCAAAGAGACTTCTTTCATACACTCTGCGATAGTTCGTTCAGGACGAAAGATTCCTGGATAATATTCATCGACTATTGCCTGAAGCGTTTTTCCTTTGGGAGTCACAGCATCCATTATTTCACTCCAAGGCATTGATGTCACTAGAGCCCTGTAAGAATCCAGATCCGCTGCAGTATACCCATATTTTTCATAGAGTGTTGGCTCGCCACGCAATACCCTCCATTTAGAAAGTTGTGTAATAAAATGTTTGCCTGTTGCCGGATTTGGCAGACGCGCGACATCAGAAATTGTGAATTCGTTCTTTCCATTCAATATAGCAAATTTTAGTTTTGTTGATAATGTTTGAAGGACATCTGTTGGTGTAATGCCCTTTGGGAGATTCGCGCGTGAAAGTGTGGGTGTAAAACAGCTCTTTTCCGGTGTATTGGTGCTGATATTTGAATCGCACTTATTTGTACAATCTAATGTTATACACTTGTTTAATATTGTTCCGTCATCGAACAAAGTAAACGTTGTCTCAAACATATGCGTTCCATCAATCACGATGCGAAGAAGATAGTTTTCAGATTCGGGTGTTGTTCCATTCCTTTTTGATTTGTTCCGTTTGCTGCCAACGATGGTTTCAATTGCTTCTTTAATGGATGTATCATCCCTTACAGCAGCCGACATAGCCTTCTATTCCTTTATGAGGTTTCTATTTGTAAACTTTTTCAAACTCCTTTGAAGAAAGAAATATGACCAGTTATTGCCGCGCGCCTTTGACCTACACGGCTCACCAGCGTGCCATTGTGGGAGACACAAAGATGTCCGTGATCCGCAATGATCACTTGGGGTGGTTGCTGTGCGACGGACGCACTTTGAGTGTGAACGATTATTATTTGCTCTGGCGTGTGGTTGGCTATGCTTTCGGCAGCAATGCCGGTAATTCCAATACCTTCAAACTCCCGAATGCCGCGGGTCGCGTGCCCGGTGTTGTGGGAACGGGTACGGACGTGAACACAAGCAGTTTCACGATCGCCCTGGGTAGCACAATTGGTGAATATCAGCACACACTGACGATTCCAGAAATGCCGTCGCACAACCACACGATTACAGATCCTGGACACGTTCATGCCTATACAACGTATGTTAACGCAGACAAAGGTTATGTGGCAGCCACAGACAATGACGGAATATTAGCAAATACTCAAACATTAAATACAAGCAATTCCACAACGGGTATCACGATCAATAATACAGGCAGTACCATTGCGCACAACAATGTTCAGCCCCTCATCGGTCTTGGAAACATGTTCATGTTCTGCGGCAAGTACATGTATCCTAGCGATGCGGCTGTCCCGTTCGCCGGTTACCCCTACCTTTCCAACAGCCAAATCCTCTAAAAACAAAATGCTGAATCGGATCGGCACCGATGCTAAGATCGCTCCGCTTCTGTCTTACTCGCTATATATCTCATATAGGCAGTATGACTCGCAAATTTCATGACAGGTTTTTCACGCGATTCACGCAGCAAAGCAGCACCCGCAGCTGCAGCTGTTCCTAAAGAACTAATGTCGCGCCTTACTGATGCAGTCGGCTTCACATAGTGTGCAGCACGAAATTGTTCAAGACGCGCCACACGATCTGTCGGAAATTCAGAAACGTTGCCCTCCCAACAGGCAATACGGACGCTATGTGTTGTACGTGAATTCAGCCCCAAACAATCAAAATACCCGCGTCCAAAATCCAAACTATAAGTTGACGTTGTATCCGACGCGTTGAATTTGTTGGATGGACAGGATTCCATAATCGCGTAGCAGGGTGTTGTGCGATCCGTATAGAAACGAACACCCTCCAAAATCGGTTTGTAGTGAAGAATCGCAAAGGAAGGTGGCGAAAGTTTCTGTGGCGGTTTTTCAACCGGTACGACAGCGGGGCCATAAATCGCGCTGTATTCAATCACACCATATTCCTTTTTACCATTAAAACATCCAACTCGAAAATACCAATGTCCTCCACCGACATCAAGTGTCACGCCCTTCACCTGAGGTGGAACCAAAAATGTATTCAAAAAACTGGTAAAATCAGGATCCATGGCAATTTGAACACTCAGGGCACGTGGTTCGCCAAACACATCCCATGTTATAACTATTTTGGAATCATCCACACGAGCAAGAACATTTCCAGTTGCCATCTTTGTTCTTTGTTCTCTGTATTTCTAACAATTTGCTTCGCCGCGTTTGACGCTTAGCGCCATTAGAGTTTCTTGGAAGGCTGTACAGCCGCTTCGCGTGCGATCGTTCGCAGACGCGATTCGGGCAGCAGTCTGGAACAGATTGCCATGCTTTCCAGTTCCTGAAGCAGGAGTTTGTAGGCATAGGGAATGCGCACTTGTGCAAAGTCCGTTGTGCCTTCGCAACTGGAGCATTTGAAGATGCCCGCCTTCGGATTCACCTGACCCAAGAGGCCGCACGATTTACAAACAAATGCCTGGAAGTTGTCTGATTTCTCCATCATGATCTCCTTAAGGAACTCGGTAGCGCCGTGGGCGATCATACAATCGCGCTCCATCTCTCCAAAGCGCAGGCCGCCATCACGTGCACGGCCTTCTGCAGGCTGGCGTGTCAGCATGACCATGGGACCGCTTGCCCTCGAGTGGATCTTATCTTCAACCATATGCTTCAGACGCTGGTAGAAGATCGGACCCATGAAGATGGACGTGGGCATCTGCTTGCCCGTCGTGCCGCAATAAAGCACTTCATTGCTGCCGGGCTCCAGACCCATCTTCACCAACATCTTGCTCAGCCCATCGACGCTCACATCCGTGAAAGGACTGCCGTCGCCCAGTGCACCAATCTCGCATCCCACGCGGCCCATGAGCGTCTCCATCAAGTGTGCGATCGTCATGCGGCTAGGAATACAATGAGGATTGATGATGATATCGGGGACTATGCCGTTCGCCGTCTGCGGCATGTCTTCGGGATCCACGATCATTCCCACAGTTCCCTTTTGGCCGTGGCGAGAGCAATTGCCAGTCCATACACAGCGCCCATTCCGGCGAACAAGGAATACTTCAGATGGAATGCTAATACAATACACATTTCCTTTGAACGGGGTAAGGCGTTCTGTCTGACCAGATTGTGTGTGAGTATGACCATGATTGATGGTATTTGATACACGAGTGCGCCGAATTGCTACACAGAGTTGATCCGTCGTTGACGTAATAACACGTCCATCCTGAAGCGTTGCAGAAGATCCGGCAGGACGCAAAGTGGTATTGTAGGCAGTCCAACCCGCATGCTGCACAAGTCGTTGTAGAGAGTTTTGTAGTTTCACAGATGATGTGTAATAGTGTAGAGATGATTTAGTTTCATGTCCATCACCAAGACACATCGCCATAACAAGTGTACGTGCCTGTTCGGCGTTTAGATCAAATGCCCAATCAGGCAGATCCTTATTAACAGCCTTGACACTATACTCTTTGAGATAATCTGTAAGGAATGTATGATTAATATAGAATTTCTTAGAGGATTCGATGTAATTGTATTGAAATCCAAGATTCTCACAAACACGAACAAGTTGTGTCAGGACTCGTGGCTTATTGGCTGCGATCTCAACACGATAAATGCTATTTGTAGGATAATCTGCAACCCACCCTTCGGCAATCCAGATTCCAAACAGCATTAGCCAATCATTCATCTTCTCAACAGGGATTTCGAGACCCCCCTGCTTGAATACATATGCTGGCAGATCGATTTCACCGGCAGAGAGATATGTTACACGCTTGCCATAGACCTCTTCGGCCGTACGAAAGACATATTTGTCTGTATCGCGTAGTTTCACAAACATGCGGTGATTGAGTGTAGTACGAAGACTTACACCCTGTGTTTCTACTTCATATAGATTATCATCATAATCCAGTTTAATGAGATCCGTTGGATTACGATATTCCATTTTCATAGTTTCGCGGTTCAGCTGCGCAACCTGATCATCCTTCGTTACATCAGCAATTGAAATCCATCCACGATTGCGCGTCATAACTTCATGATCATCAGTAAGACAGAATTTGTCGCCGATCGTGGGCGTGCGCTCTGAACGCACGCGAATCTTTACAAACGAGAACCCTTCGCCGTTCCGTCCCCGATAAATCTTGTCCACAAATCCAGTTTCATTGTTGCGCAGCATCTTGCTCGCATCACGGAAACGCTTGCCGCCAGCCGCTTCTACTGCAGCAGCCGCCTGTGCTGCACTCATCGCCGCCAGAGAGCTGTGAGAAACGCCGGCTGCCATCGCGCCCTCCACTGCCCGTAGGCGCATAGGCACAACCTTGCCGATCAGAACATCATCGTTGTCTACAAACATGTTTTCAGGAACAAAGCCATCGGCTCCCAGCTTCTCGTAATTTGCCAACTTGATGTGCTTCGTGAGTGCAGGATCCGGTTTACAGAACCGCTCCTCTTCGCCGCTTGCCTGATTCTTCTTTTCCTCGTCCTTGTACGTCCGGTAAAAGATGGAACGGAAGAGACCACGATCCAGTGCTGCACGATTCACCATGACGGAATCTTCCTGATTGTAGCCGCCGTACGTCATGATGGCGACAACGATGTTGAAGCCCGATGGCATCTGTTGCGCCCTATAATACTTGGACATGTATGGAGAGACCAGCGGTTTTGCCGTGTACATGAGCAGATTGCTCATCGTGTCCAGACGCTCCGTGAAGTTAAGGGCGTACACGCCCATCGCCTGCTTCCCCATGGCAGCCTGGTATGCATTACGGGGCGATTGATTGTGATCAGGGAACGGGATGTTGGACGCCATGGTACCAATCATCGTAGAAGGATGGATTTCCAAATGCGTATGATCCCGTGCCAACTTGCCAAACGTCTTGGCAATGTACATGTGCTCGGACTCACCAGGATCCACGTATTCAAACAGGTGCTTCCCTGTCGGCGACGTCCACGACAGAAGATCGTTCCAAGATTCACAAGTTGTCCAAGGCAGAGGAAGTCCATGATCTGCGATCTCGCGAATCGTCGTCGCCACAAAGACCGGTCGCACAACACGCCCTCCTTCCGTATTAATCCACACCTCCTGATTGCTCGCGTTGTAGACGATGCTTGTAGCAGGGTTAATGCGTCCACCCTGTTTGGCAATCTTGAGCGCAGCAGCAGAGCGAACGCCTGCAAGGCCGCCAGGAAGAGTCCCCACCCAAGCGCCGTTGATGAAGACTCGCAGCGCGCCGTGCTTCTCCACGCCAGTCGTATCGGGCAGATTCTTCATTCCCTGTTCGTCATACAGGAGTCGCAACACGGGATGTGGTGATGAGGGCAGCGTGACATTTGCGGTGGAAGCAAGATTCTTTACAACACCGACGCTGTGCCCCTCTGGCGTCTCCGCGGGGCAGATGAAGCCATAACTCGTTCCATGAAGTTTGCGGGGAGGAATGAGTTTCCCCGTTTTCTCAAGCGGTGTGCTCAAACGGCGCAGATGGCTAATGCCCGAAAGGAACGTCAGCCGATTCATCACCTGACTGATACCTGTCTTGGTGCCCATCTTGCCTGCTGCAAAGTTGCCCGTCGCAAGCGATGACTTCATACCTACATCCACAATCGTCGTTTTCAGAATCTTGTAGACATTGGTGGTGTTCAGAATGTTTTCAAACTTGCCGGATGCCTTCCAAGATCCATTGTGGATCTCCTTCATGATTGTGGACTTCATGTCCTTGATGACCTTGGTGCCAAAGTAGAAGCGGAAGAGATTGCCCATCAGATTCCCAGGCAGTTCCACCTTCTTGTTCGGATAGGCATCGCGATCATCATAGGGAATCTTGTTGTGATAGACATCTAGAACTTTCTTGGTCATGGCCGCCAGGAAACACGCCTTTTCATACATCATGCCGGCACCGCCAATGTGCGGTAGAAGTTCTTCTGCCAGGATTTCAGAAATGGCACGCTCCCGCGGCGCCTTGACGCTTCCCAGCGTGGAGGCGGTCAGTTGCTCGCGAATGCCGCCACCCGTTCCAATGTGCTTCTGAAGGTAGTCCATGGCAGCGGCTTGCGTCCGCACATCAGTGGCTTCCAGAATACACTCTTGAAAGATCATGTCATACTCACTCTCTGCCTTGCCCATGATGAGTTCAATAATGTGTTTATCAGACTCAACGCCTAGCGCACGGAAGAGGACAAAGAGCGGAAGTTCGGCCTTGATGCGCGGCAGGGTCGCCCGAATGTGTTCGGGTCCCGTCGCGATCTTCGGATTGAACATCACCTTCACGGCAATGTTCTTGGGGACACCTTCATTGTCAGGACCAATGGACTTGCATTCAATGATCTCGGCTTCCTTGGTCTTGGCCTTGTTATTCCGGAAAACAAACATGCGATTCTCTGCCATTCGCTCCTGGCTCAGGATAATGCGCTCACCACCCTGAACGATGAAATACCCAAAAGGATCTGCTGAACACTCACCCAGTTCCCGTGGATGCTTCTCAGGAGATTCAGAAAGAAGACAATACTTGCTGCCGACCATGACAGGGATCTTGCCGGCAAGGACGCGCTGAAGCGTGCGAGTGCGCGTCTCCTTTGTTCCCTTGCCAGGATCGTTCAGAGTCGTCGTGACTTCCATGTCCAGATATACGGGCGCAGCATACGTAAAGTTGCGAAGCCGTGCATCATTGGGGTACATAGGGGTAAGCGCACCATTGTTCTCAAAGATCGTGGGTTTGCGAATGGAGACGTTGGAGAAATTCACAACAACTTCCACTTCGCGAGGAGGACCCCCATGCGGCGCCTTGCCGCCTGGAACCGCCGCGGCAGGAGCAGTCCCACTCGGCAACTCGGCGGTGTCTTCCACGCTCACACGGATGGCCGTGCCCGCCGTGCCGGCCGCTGCACGCGTCGTTCCCGTGAGCGTCAGATCTGGCGACCCAACGATCCGAATGGGACAGGATCGCAGAATCGTGTCAGGGACATCAAAATCCATAAAGTGATTGAAACTCGCGATCTGGTGATAGATGATCTGCCGATGATCATGTTGTGCGAAATACAGGTCTAGAATCTTTTTCCAAGCGGTGTCCATTATAACAGGTGTTGATTGATGATTCTTCCCTAAATCCTTTATCAATTTTGGATGACTTTAGACTCTTCGTATTTTCCAACAAATTTTTGGTTGATGTTCAGAAAATTGAGATGCCCTTATGCCGTCCCTGATGTTTTTAGTAAAATCAAAAAGATGGCTGTACTTCATACACTCTCGGATGGCGCCGTTGTGAAACGAATGCTTGCCTCAGACTTGATTCGCATTCCTGTTTGGAAAGGAAACCGAATCATTGATCATGCACACGTCGAAGAGATCGCACGTGCTGTTGGAACCGCAGTTCAAAAACTGGATTTTGGGTATCGCATTATTAGCCTTGAGGAACACGATGCAGAAAAGCGCCCCATTCTTGTGAAATACCTGATTGATGGCCAGCATCGTGCCCGCGTCGTATCGGATGTACTTTCTACATCTGGTAGCAGCTTTGAGGATTTTCACATGATCGTGTTGGAAAAGCAGGTTGCCTCTGAACTGGAAGCCATTGCCTATTTTCGTGAATTGAATGCAACCAAGTCGATTGATTACCGCGATGATAATCTGACATGTAATAAATACATGGAGGAATTGCTGAAACTCTTCAACACATCACGTCGGCATCCAAACATCCGACAGGGTCGCACAGCGCGCCCGTACCTCTCCGTGGAAAAACTTCGTGAAACCCTTCTGGAGCAGAAAGCCTTCTTCTCAGAGGACATTTCTCGTATTCGGCTGTTTGCGACACAGACTGCCGAATGGAACAATCGTGAGAAGCTCCGCATTGAGTTGTTTACGGCCTACGAGACGCCGGCTGCCTACATTCAAAAAGCGATTGAAATTGGATTTGTTCTAGGACTAGATGTCAGGATGCGCTGGGTCGCCGAAGTATTTCGTCAAATCAATGGAATTCACTAGCGGGGGCTCTTAAAGATTCGTCGCTTATTAAAAGTAAATGGCTGCTGCATTGCGTCGTTGCTTGACGTTTGATGACGTAGGATTGATTCCATGTTTCAATAAAATTCGGTCTCGTCTGGATGTTTCACTCGCAACCAATCTTGGAGGTCTCGCATATAGCTCACCCTTCATCCCTGCGAATATGGATTCTGTTATTTGCTCTGAGTTGGCGGCAGTCTGTACACGTCGCGGTGCCCCCATAGTCTATCATCGTTTTTCGCCGATTGAAGAGCAAATCAAATTCCTTCAAGAGTTTCCAAATGCGTTTATGAGCATTGGGGTTACAAAAGAAACAAATGTTTTTCCGCAATTGTATGATGCTGGTGCGCGGCGATTCTGTATAGATATTGCACATGGTCATAGTTCTGCTGTTATTGACATAGTTCAAACAATCAAATCCATTGATCCGCGTTGTGTCATAATGGCAGGCAATGTTTGTACTGCTACAGGGTTTATTGATTTGGCAGAAGCAGGTGTCGATATAATAAAAGTTGGTGTTGGTCCTGGGGCTGCATGTACGACCCGTATTATGACCGGTGTAGGTGTACCGCAGTTTAGCGCCGTGCGTGAATGTGCTGCAGCAAAGACCATGCTCTTAGAGCGTGGTATACGTTGTGGGCTTGTAGCAGATGGTGGTATTAAATATCCACGCGATGCTTGCCTAGCAATCGCAGCCGGTGCTGATGCAGTTATGATGGGATCTGTCTTCGCACGAACCTTTGAATCAGCTGCAAAAAAGACAACACGCGATGATCGCGTATATGGGCGCTACCGCGGTCAAGCATCATCCGAATTTATGGAAGAGTTTTTTGGGAATGGACGGCTTCGGCAACCTGAAGGCGTTGCATTCGACGTTGAAATCAAACAATCGGCCGATGACGTATTTGATTATTATGAGGGTGGTTTGCGTTCATCGCTTACGTATTTGGGTGCCGGCGACTTGGAAACGTATGTAAAAAATGCTGAATTTTTTGAATCAACGAGTTCGTATGTACATGAATCGCATGCACGTCCTGCTGCACATTAGACCCCGAAATCATTGATCAGATAACATTTCTGCTACTGCACAGAAAGGCGCATTCATCCTAATTTTTATATTAGGATTAATGCTTGTAGACATTGGGTTCATATAGGGATTGTAGCGTGGCAACGTTTTCCCTTCGTTTTCTTCATCTTTCTCCTTTTCTTTTTCCTTATGAATCGCCGTTGGGTTTCGCAGCGATACACATAAACCAATGCTTAGAAGAAGCCCCATAACAACAAATGTCCAACCAATCGTTTGATTGTTTACAGGATAGTCTGGAAAGTCGCCTATGTACAGATCCATTGATTGGTTTTACTTCTGTTCGAAAGAAGAGTGCTGAACTTCTTACAGGATTGGACGGCACATGATTTCATTTTTTTGTTGCTGTGCTTTGCAGCCGCGGCCGCATCCTCTTCTTCCCCGCCGCCACGTTGAGGAGGCGGAAGTTGTCCAAAGTAGTTTGGGGCAGGTTCTGGTTTCGCAGGCTTGTACATAGGAATGCTGTTAAGCGTCGGGTCGTTGATTTCTTCGTCCGTGTATCCGCAGGGCATTTGGGTGGCTTGAGTTTTCTACATGATTGTGTTTTAAATGTTCTGTAAAAATAGAGTTTCTACCTTTCGAAATGGCAGAAATTAAACAAGTTGTTGTGAATCTATCCGAAGCCGACAGCAAAGCACTGCTGGGAGGAAAAACCCGGCGCAGGCGAAGGGCTGCTCGCGTCTCAACTGAAGAGGATATGGGCGATATAAATGTCCCCATCGCGCCGATTAGCGGAGGCTCTGCAGAACCTTTAAGCCCCTCAACGGCTACAACGGCAATGCCTGCACCCGAAGTGGCGGGACCGAAGGTTGTTGTGGCAAAAGGCGGTGCCCTGCCAACAGAACCCGAATCGCCTCTTGCGCCTCCTCAACCTGCTGTCCCTCCTACTATTATGCCTGCTGTCTCTACGACAACGGCGGTCGGAGGTGGATGTGCCGTCGCAATTAAACCCAAAATGATCGGCGGTGGAGAAGTTCCTATAGGGAATCCTATACAAAATGCGCCAAACGCCCCTAAAATAATTCTGACCAAGAAGCGTGTTGGAAATGCAGCCGCTGCCGTGAACACCTTGAAAAAACCGCGCTTCATAGTTTCTGGTGCGAGCACCCCAGCAACGAACGTTGCACAGCCTCCCCTGGAATCTGGTGCACCGCGCGCAAATTTGGAGGGTGCTAAAAAACAGGCGCTGCTGCAGCCGCAGGCGGGCGCAGGTGCAGTACGCAAGACGTTTCGTGCGCGTCGCATCTCGATCACGATGAAGCCCACGCAGCAGAGTCGCAAGTTTCGCAAGACGCTCAAGACGCGTGTGGCCACGATGCCGATCGGATCGGTCAAGAAACTGCTCCTCCGGAAGGGGGTTCTAAAGCCCAAGCCCGATGGCAGTTATCCGCCCGAAGATATCATGCGGTCTATGCTGACAGACTATATGATGCTTCACAACACTGAATAAATCTTCGGTCTGGAGAGGCCAGCAATGGGTTTAAAGGACGTATGCCGCCCTTTACACCCATCTAAACGTTTCATGACATCTTTCTATATAAGATGCCACCCAAAGTTTCAAAAGCGACTGCGGAACGCACTTCCTCCAAAAAACGCAGTGGTGCTGCAGCTACGGGTGGTGCTGGATTTCCAACAGGTAGTCTCAGTATGCATGCACTTTACCGCCAATTCTATAATGAAATGGCGGCAAAATATGGGCCGAAAACGGCTATTTTTATGCAAGTCGGTGGATTCTATGAATTGTACGATACGATGGTTGTGGCAACTGGTGTTTGGAATACAAATGCACCAAAAATCGCTGAACTCTGTATTTTGGTTCCTGCACCCAACACGAGCGTTGATCCTGCCGTGGAATGTTATTGCTGGGGTTTCCCCTTGAACTCCATTGAAAAATACAAGAGTCTGATGCTGGATAAGGGCTACACAGCCGTGATCGTGGAACAGGAGAAGGATGGTATTGGCGATATCAAACGCCGCATCACCGAAATTGCGAGCCCTGGACTTTTTACAGGCACGACGCCTGTTCGACGTGAAGAGCAAACTCTGTTGTCCGTGTACGTGGAGCCATATGCTGTTCATGGCCGTCGCGGCATTCATTGGTATGTCGCTTCTTCGGCATTCGATGTGAATACTGGCAAACTTGTGTCCATGGAAACGGATTTGACTCTCATTGACGGAAAACCGGTTCTTGATGTTGTAACGCCCTTTTGGTCGCTGTATCCGCCAGCAGAAGTCTGCTTTTATTGGTGTGGTGGAGCAGACACAACGCCTCCAACGCAGCAACAGGTAATGGCGATGTTTGCAGGTGCGGCTTCTCTCGGTCGCCCACCATCTCTTCACATCTACACACTTGATCCTACCAAGGAAAACAACACGGGTGCAGAGCGGATTCGCAGTGCAGCGCTTCAAGAATGGTTTCATCACGAAGCAGCGATTAGTGTGGAAGAATCGCTTGGCATAACACGATACCCCTTCACGCGTCGATCTCTGTGCCACCTGCTTACCTTTGTCAAAGATCACAATCCGTCTTACCTGCGACTCCTACACGATCACACCATGTGGACACCTGATGAGAATGTGCTCCTTGGCAATGCAGCGTTAGAGCAACTTGGAATGCTACCCTTGAGCCAGGATAGAGAACACGAATCTCTGCTGTGGTGGCTCCAGAAGGCACAGACGGCCATGGGGCGCAGAACACTAAGGGAACGTATGCTGAAGCCGATTGCAGATGTGGAAGAACTCGAGGGGCGTCAGATGCGCATTGCTGATTTGCGAGTTGGGAGTGGAGCAGAGCGCGGCAACCTGGAAACCATGCTGCGCGGAATGTACGATCTGTCGCGCCTTCATCGCCGCTTCCAACTCGCAAATGCAGGAACTGATGATCTGCTTCAACTCATGTCCTCGTATCAAAAAGTAGGAACGCTGATTCGAGCAACCAACGGCAAGCTGTTGGAAGCACAGGATCATGAATTGTTTCATGAACATATTCAGAAACTGCTTTCTGCTTTTGATGAAGAGCGTATTCGGAAAGCCAAGGCACAAAGCAGCGATCCAATCGCGCTCGGATCTGTTCATCCATGGGTACGTGGCATTCACACAGAATTAGATGAATGCGAAGATCGATGGTTGGCGCTGGAACGCACTATGATGACCCTGAAACAGAAATTGGAAGATTCGATTGAAGATGAGGATTGTGTGAATTGGACTTTACGCGAAGATATGCCTTTTTGTTTCCTTGTGACGCAGCGTCGCGGCACGCTTCTTATATCAGCAAGCGCCAAACGGGAACACGGGGTGGAACATTTGACAACGATAAAACATGGATCCAAGGGTCAGATGATGCTCCAATGTGCAGAGATTGATTCGGCGAACATGACAGCACGCACACTTCGTGAGGACTGGAAAACGGCAGTGAAGGTTGCCTGGGATCGCGAATGGGATACGTGGACTTGTGCTGCAATTGAGAGCGGTGTGTTGGAAGCGTTGTGTGAATGGATTGGACTTGTGGATTGTGAATGTACACTCGCGCGCCTATCAGATCAATACAACTATGTTCGTCCAACCTACAAAGAGTCTGACGATGTGAGTGTCGCGGGGTTGAATGTTCAAGGACTACGTCATCCAATCATTGAGCGTGTTCATACGAGCGTTCCCTACATTTCTCACAATGTGTGTCTAGGTGCTTTTGCGAAGAGTGTAGGAGGAGCAGGAGGAGCAGGAACGGGAGCGGGAGCAGAAGAAGAAGAAAAAGAAAATGCTTCTGCGAAAAATGGCATTTTGCTATATGGCGTGAACGCCGCGGGCAAATCCAGTTTGGGCAAGGCAATCGGTCTGGCAGTGCTTCTTGCACAAACAGGATGTCCTGTGCCTGCGACAAGCATGACGTTGATTCCGTACACGGGTTTGTTTACACGCATTCTTGGCAACGATAACTTGTGGGCAGGTATGTCAAGCTTCGTTGTGGAGATGACAGAGTTTCGCAGTATTCTAAGGAGCGCTGCACAAAGAACACTTGTCCTTGGCGACGAATTGTGTGCTGGCACGGAGACGGCGTCTGCGACATCCATCGTGGCCGCGGGTGTGAAGACGCTCGTGGATCGTGGAGCCCATTTCTTCCTAGCAACACATCTTCATGAATTGACAGACATTCCAGCCATTGCGAAAAATCCAGCGCTAGGATTTTATCACTTGTCTGTTCGTCCTTCAACCACGCATCATGGTGCTCTTCTCTACGATCGCAAGATTCGGAAGGGGACGGGATCACCCATGTATGGACTGGAAGTGTGTAGGGGACTTGATATGGATTCTACATTTCTAACAACCGCCTTTGACTTCCGTCGCGCCTATTTTGCCGAAGACGGATCGCGGTTGAGCGCATACAATGCCGATGTTGTCGTGGCAGAATGCCAAGTCTGTGGGAAACGCAGAGGCGGGACGGCAACGGCAGTAGCAGCAACAGCAGCAACATTTGGGGTTCTTGAAACACACCACATAGTTCCACAGGCATCCGCTGCCGCTGGAACTGGAAAACTTCCAGATGGACGGCACAAGAACGAGGCTTCCAATTTGGTACCTCTTTGTAGCACATGCCACGACGCACATCATCGCGGCCTGTTGGAAATCAAGGGATGGGTTGAAAGTTCATTTGGACGAAAACTGGAGTTTGCTTGGAAGTGACCTGTTCGTCCAATGTAACAAAGTTGAAGATTAGAGTCGCATATTTATGTATTGGTAATAATGTCAGCCGAAGATTTGTTGTATTCTAAAATACTAGATACGAAACTGGTTCTACGGGATACACAAGACCATTTTAAAACATATTCTGCTCGAGATTTAGTAAAACTTATTGAGGCTGCTATACACAATAAGAGAAAAGTACCTGAAGGAATAAGTTTGCTCTATGATTTGGAAAAGCGTATTGCTGAAGTTCGACATATTATTGAAGGGGAACGTTCGAAAAACATGGAGGGTACGATAACATTTTGAAGTGATTTTAAAAAATTACTTCAATAATTGCCATAAATCTAAAATTTAGGAGGAATTGCTACAATTGCATACGCCCGGCAGACCAGGCGAACCAGGCTGACCAGGCTTGCCAGGCGGACCTGCAGGACCCGCGGGACCGGCGGGACCCGCTGCACCATCAGCGCCGTCCAGGCCAGCAGGACCCGAAGGCCCAGCAGGACCTGTGGGACCGGCCGGACCCGGTCGCGCCTCAAACTCCTTTACCAGCTTTTCCAGCGCCTCCAGACGCTTCGCGATGGCATCGCCTCCGCCACGCTCCAGTGCCTCAATGCGGCGCTGGAGTTTGTCCATCTCGGCGCGCAGAGGATTGCTGCCACTCCAGTTGGTACCACGAGCATAGAGGGTTGAGGTCATTTTCTAGTTGTTGGTCGTGATGAAAGTCTCGCGGTCTAAACGCACATACTGCTCAAAACTGAAAGAGGCAAAGGCGATTTATCCGGGATAAAGCAGAGATGATTATTCCTGTGCGCTGTATGAACTGCGGAAAACTGCTGGCGGACAAGTATGACTATTATCTGCGCCGTCTGCGTGAACTCAAGGGTAGCAAGTACGCCGAACCGACATATTTTGAGGGAAAGGAAATTCCTGAGACGCCCGAAGCCAAGGTCTTCAAGGAACTTTCTCTCACTCGCTATTGTTGTCGCAAGACGATGCTGACGCACGTGGATTTGATTGAGAAACTTTAGAGAGAGATGCCTTTCATATCCAGTGTTGAAAATACATGGGCATTTGGACGAAATATTGCAGGATATCCCTACTGGCGTTGGCAAATTACAAAGACAAAAACGATGCCTCCCGATGCAAATGCAGTTCAAGTATCTGAATTTGTTTTTCAATTCAAAGGAACAGATCAACAAACGATTACATCCACTGCTTCTGTCACAAATCCAGGTGGAAGTAATCCGGTTGCTGAAAAACCACCCAATCTAGTCGACAACAATTTGACAACAAAAGCATTGGACTTGAATTTCGTGACAAACGGAAATGTAACAAATTTTATCTTTACCTTTTCATCACCGCAAACATTCAATGGATATCGTTGGGCAACTGCAAACGATTTTCCAGATCGTGATCCGGCATCTTGGAGTGTTTCTGGCAGCATGAATGGAAGTAATTGGATCGTGCTAAGCAGTGTCTCCGATTATGTTGCGACAAGTACGCGGGAAGCATACAATCCAACAGCATGGACATTTTCTTAACTTCAAACAGAAACGAAATGGAGTTAGTTATGCCGAGTCTTGTCTTTTTACTTGTGGGTGTTGCCGTTGCGTTTTTTGTGATTCCGTCCATTGCTCCCACACTGCTAATAACCGGCTCTGTGGTCGTTTTGGGCGCGGCACTCTACCTCCACTATTCCCGTTTCGGCGTCATGGAATACGAGCGCTCCACCTGGCAGTATAACCTGAAGCAGTACAGCAGTTGGGTGATAGTGGGTGCCGTGCTGCTGGGAGCCTACGGATTCTATGCGATGAACCAAGGCGCGGCGTCTTCTATGCTGCCGGCCGCCATGGCAAATAGCATGGAGAGCAACTTTTCTTCTCCGGCCATGCCTGCCCTAGCACCACCTATGATGGGCGGCGGCATGGGCGTTGTTTGGAAGACAGCCTCCTCCCGGTTGAATGAACTCATGCGTCGTGGGCGTATCAGCATTGATTAAACTTGTTAGAAATTAAGTAAGAAGAACCTGATGGTTACGATCAAACAACTTCAACATTCGTTAAAGCAGTTTGACGGAGTGGCGCGGCATGCATCATCGTCTTCAGACATCGCCAAGGATTGGACGGCGATCACAAAGACACCTATGAGCGGTGAAGCGGCAAACGCTTTCTTCGCATATTATAAGAAAATGCGTTCAAAGGAGCACAATAACGTTGCACGTCGCAGTCGCAAACATCGCGCCGAGCGTCGCAAGACGCGTCGCATGAATCGCATGCATGGTGGTGAAGCACCTATCAATTACACCATGGTTCCCGGTTTGCCCGTGAATACATATGGTCATTTTCCTGTAGAGGTGGATATTGATCCTGGTAGCATAAAGGATCTGGATGTGTATTTCCACGACTCGCTGCCGCTCAGCCCTCCTGGGTACTGGCCTCAGGTTCCTGCCGATATGGGCAGCAACAAGGTTGGGGGTGGCAAACGTCGCACCAGTCGCAAACAGGCGCGCCGCAGCAGCCGCAAGCAACGCGGCGGCAATCTGTTAGAGACGCTGGGTGTTCGTCCGATTCCTTTCTTGTCCACGCCTTATCCCAATATGATCCAATCTGTCTCGAATCAATGGAACGGCGGCACGTCGCCCGTTCCGACGCCCTCTTCTCCCGTAGATCATACGTGGGCGTTGAGAAGCGGTGGCATGAATCTGATCAATCCCAATCAGGTCACGGACATTAGCAGCAATTTCAGTAAACTCGCAAGTCCGCCTGCATGGCAGACATCCGCCTAAGCTCAAGACCCATTGGTAAGTTGGATAAACTAAAAATCATTTATTTCTTCGTGCTTTTTCAAAAACGCAAAAGCACGAGAATTCATTCGGCATTGGTCTAAAATAGGAAACTCATCCAAAAGCAGAGGACATTATGGACGACGTAGTAGAACAATTGGCGTCCCAACAAGAAATGGAGGATGTTCTGATGGCAGAACTTCCTGAGACATCGCCGCTAAACGACGATGTTGTGCCGGCAGCGGCGCAGCACGCGCCGTCCTTGAGTGATCTTGCCCCGGCGGTGCTGCGCAATTACTTTGACGCCTTCCCCAACACTTTTTTGAGCCAGCATCACATTCGCAGCTACGAATCATTTGTATTTCGGGAAATGCTGGATATCATACATGCTGAAAACCCCATTACGATTTTGAAAGAGCCCCTGGATGCTGAAAAGGGACTTTACAAATACAAGACGGAGATTTTTGTAGGTGGCGTTGCTGCTACACCCGATGATCTGGCCATCAACATTGGTACACCGATCATTACACTGGACGGCGGCAAGACGCTGCGACGCATGTTTCCCAATGAAGCACGTATGCGCGATTTGACGTATGCTGCGAATTTCAAGGTGGATATGGTTGTAAGAACTACGTGGCTTCAACCGAACCCTGCGTCTCCTACAGGGTACACGCCCCAGACGCGTGACTTGAAGTTTCCTGGAACGTCGCTTTTCAACATTCCAATCCTGCTGCGCTCCAAACTCTGTGCGACGTACGGCGCAGACAAGGATCTGCTGTGGGAAATGGGAGAATGCCGCAATGACCAGGGCGGATACTTTGTTGTCGATGGTGCCGAGAAACTCCTTATTACCCGCCAAGAACAGGCTTTTAATTCTATCTATGTCGGTATCAAGCCACCGACGGATGATAAACTCAAGACCTACGTTTCGGTTGTATGCCAGCATCCCTCGACGAAGATGACACGCCGTGTAGCGCTTTATCGCATGAAGGGAACCACGCTAGTCCAGGATGACGTGATTCGCGTGAGCATTCCATTCGTGAAAGGCGCAATCCCTCTGTTTGTTCTATTCCGTGCGCTAGGCGTTGAATCGGACAAGGAGATCGTGCGCATGATCCTGCCTGATACGACCGCTAGCATGACATCGGCCATGGAGTCCACGCTCCTCGCCAGCATCCAGGACGCGAATCCGCTGACGACGCAAGTTCAGGCGTTGGAGTTTTTGCGCCTTCTTACACGTGGATTCGTAGTTGCTGATGTTCTCAACATTCTTCACAACCATCTGTTCAGCCACGTTCCAGATCGTCCGTTTGCACGTGCGCAGTACCTGGCCGAAATGGTACGCAAGATGATTCGCGTGGAAATGAAATTGGAGCCGCCGACCAATCGCGACGATATTCGCAACCAGCGCCTGCTTCCCACCGGCACGCTGCTGCGTGGACTTTTTACCGAGTGTTGGAAGTTGTGGAAGAGCGCGGTTCGTCTGGAAATCGACAAGACCTACAACTACAATCGTACCTTGTATCAGGACGCTGATTTCTTGAATATTTTCAGTCCAGGGAATTTGGGACGCGTCTTTAATTCCAAGACTCTCAATGATTCTATTATGCGCGGATTTCGTGGAAAGTGGGGAACGAATCAGTACAATATGAAAACGGGTGTGATCCAGCCGGTCGCGCGCATCAGTTATTTAGACGCGATGTCACACACGCGCCGCGTCGTTTCTGATTTTGACACATCCATGAAACTGACGGGGCCGCGACAACTGCACACGAGTCAAGTCGGATATTTCTGTACAGCAGAGACACCGACGGGCGCGCACATTGGTGCCACAAAGAACTTGAGCATCTTGACTGCGATCAGTGTTGCCACGCCGATCCAGCCTATCATGGATTGGTTGCTGAAAAAGGGCGGATTGATTGAAGTGAGCGCTGCGACGGATGCAGTTCGTGCTTCCGCGACGGGTGTTCAAATTAACGGCGGAACGATTGGATTCACGACGACTCCTGACAAATTGACATTTGCACTGAAGTTGATGAAATGGACAGCGTGCCTGCCGCCCACTACCAGCATCAGTTTCAATACGGCGGACAATCTGCTGCGCATCTACATGGACGATGGGCGTCCGTTGCGCCCACTTTACCATCTTGATGGCGGCGGCAAGATCCCCGCCAAGCTGTTGGAAGTTCAGCGCGGCAAAGCAACCCTGGAAAATTGGAGAAATCTTGTGTGCGGCACGCTGCCGTTAACGGCAGATGCCAGCATCAGCAGTGCGGCCTTTTATGATCCGTTAGAAACGCGTGGCACACCCTCGCTCGATGATTATATTGAGGAATTGATGCCACACGTTGGATGTGTAGAGTACATTGATCCTTATGAAGGCAATGAATCCTACATTTCTTGGTGGGGTCGTCTGGACAATTTATCGGCTGAACACACGCACGTAGAAATCCATCCTTCCACACTGATGGGTCTGCTGGCGAACATGATTCCTTTTGCGAATCACAACCAGTCCCCACGCAACCAGTTATCGTGCTCCCAGTCCAAACAGGCTATTGGATATTATTCCACAAATTATGAATCACGATTTGATACATATGGATCCATGCTCTGCTACGGCGAAGGGGCTCTGTGCCGTACGATCGTTCACGAAGCCGTTGCAGGAGGTCAGATGCCGTATGGTGTGAATTTGATCTTTGCGCTCGCGTGCTTTAACGGATACAATCAGGACGACGGCATCTTGTTCAATCGCTCGTCCATTGAGCGCGGCCTCTTCAGATCGCTGGCTTTACGATCCTATGATACGATAGAAGAGGACGATCCCATTTCAAAAGTCCAGTACCGCATTGGCAATCCTCGGAATGTGCTATCGTGGACGGATTTGAAACCAGGTCTGGATTATTCGGCGTTGGATGAAAATGGAATTATTAAAGAAGGCACCGTCATTCACGATCACATGGTGTTGTGTGGACGTTATTTGTCTAATCCAGAGACGGGGCGGCTGAGCGATGCATCGCTGTTGCCCACGGTGTTCACCAAAGGTCGTGTGGACAAAGTGGCAGTGCTTCATCAGGCAAATGGAATGCGTCTTGTGCGCGTGCGCATTTTGGAGGAGCGCGTACCTGAGTTGGGCGATAAATTCAGTACTCGCCACGGCCAAAAGGGTACGATGGGTATGCTGATGGATGCCGTGGATATGCCTAGAACAGCGAATGGCATGGTTCCTGACATAGTCGTAAATCCCCATTGTATTCCTAGCCGCATGACGATCGCTCAGTTGCTTGAACAGGTATTTGGTAAGTTTGGCGCGGCGATTGGTGCCAAGATGAATGCAACAACTTTTATGAACAATGAATCATCCTTTGGAGCCATTGCAGATGCACTTCAAAAGATCGGACTCCAGCGTGAAGGTGAAGAAATCATGTACAGCGGTATTACGGGTCAGATGTTCACGTCCTCGGTGTTTATGGGTCCGTTGTATTTCATGCGTCTCAAACACTTGACGCAGGATAAGCAGAACTCTCGTGCAGCGGGCAAGAAGGAGATTCGCACACACCAGCCTACAGGCGGCCGTGGAAATGAGGGCGGTATGCGCATCGGTGAAATGGAACGCGATTCCTTGATTGCCCATGGTGTGACTGACTTCTTACAGGAGTCGATGATGAAGCGTTCTGATGGCACGAGTTTCTATGTGTGTAATGGATGCGGCACGATTCCGATCTACAACGAATCGCACAAGTTGTTTGTGTGTCCCATGTGCGACGGACCGCTCACATTCCAGGGTGAAACATTGGAGACGCTGGGGCTCGTGCTGCCGGTCAAGAAGAGCCGTGCGACATTCAGCCGGATCGAAGTTCCTTATGCACTTAAGTTGCTGGATCAGGAACTCACGACATTCATGAACGGCGGCATGCGCTTCTTGACGGAGAAGAATGCACGCAAGTTCCGCGAACCGACCGAGATGAATCTTGAGCAGTTGTTGGATGTTCAGGGCGCTACAGAAGAGGCAGAGGACAGGACTAAGCGCAATGCATTGGATGCCGAGATTGATGCTGCAGCAGAGAAGATGGCAGCCATTGGTGCGCTTCCCAGCAGCAGTGCTGCGATCGCAGCAGAGGCTGCCGCTGCAGATGATGCGCCGGCAGATTTGGAGGATGAAGGACAACCTGCACGAAACGAGCAGACCGAGGCTCCCGCAGCACCACCTGGGGTTCGCGTCATCAAGTTCAATGCGAAGATTCCCGAATACAAGGAATTCTTGAATAATTATGCCGTGAAGTTGATGTTGGATGGAAAGGTGTGGCCATCTGTGGAACATTATTATCAGGCTATGAAGTTCCCTGATCAACCCGAATACCAAGAGACGATTCGGCTTTCGAAATCGGCCATATCGGCTAAAAAGTTGGGGAAGTCCACACAATATGCTGTGCGCCCCGACTGGTCATCACACCGCGACGAGGTTATGGCAGCGGCTTTGCATGAAAAGTTCGGCGTGAATCACCCTGAGTTGCGCGACATATTGCTGGGCACGGGAGACGCGATTCTTCAGAAAGCGTCGCCTGGCGACAATTATTGGGGAACTGGTAAGACGGGTAAAGGACAAAACAAGATGGGCACGATCTTGATGGAGGTGCGCAATGAACTGCGAGCTGGATTGCCGGCAGCAACTGCTGTTGGAAATACAGGTGCTTTTGATGAAATGATCACAACAGAGCAAGTGGTTGCCCCTGTTCCTCCTGCTGCTCTTGCAGCGCCCATAGGTGCGCCGACACTCGTCATTCAGACGACAGCAGCTCCTGTAATAGCAGAGCAAGTCGCAGGCACACAACCTCCTGTCCTCAACATTATGGAAGTATCGGCCGCTGCCCCTGCTGCCCCTGCTGCCCCTGCTGCCCCTGTTGCCCCTTCTGCTCCTGCTGACCCTGCTCTTCCTACAGCGGATCCTGCTGTTGCAGCTGCTCCTGTTCCTGCAGTTGCTGCGGCACCGCAGATGTTTGAGCCAATTATTACGGGTCTTGGAAATCCGATTCCCGTCAGCA
>Ga0214921_10003067_pt1 | contig 26229 bp, 46 predicted proteins | sample LL1505_MetaG_FD_177992 | JGI IMG/M metagenome (GOLD analysis project Ga0214921, IMG submission 177992) | Freshwater microbial communities from Lake Lanier, Atlanta, Georgia, United States - LL-1505 | ecosystem: Environmental > Aquatic > Freshwater > Lake | place: USA: Georgia | collected... | reverse complement strand
AACCAACGGAGTATCAGATGGTTGCATGGGAAGTTCAGAAGGGTCACTTCGGCGGTGAAGCTCACATCGCGTGGGTGCCGACGCGGACAGGAAAGGCAAGGGTTTGCATTCACATCGACAGTGAGACTGTCGCCATGATCTCTGTGGGCGCATCATACCACTGTGGCGTAAGGATCATTGCCCCGAACATCCACGCGGCGCGGAAGGCCGCGATCATCGTGGCTCGCGGTCATGAGGTGCAGTCCCGAAAGGATATGTGGCCGTGGGATAGCGGCGACTAGAGAATAAACTGCAAGGTTTGCCCCGCCGGAAGGCGGGGTTTTCGCGTTTATATTTATCAAAAAATGCCGTAATAAATTCCGATGTTATTCCGGCTTTCTGTAGGCCAATCATTAATGCCGCAATAAAAGAAGTCTCCTCTCTTCATAAATTTTAGCAAACCCTCTCATACTATGGTATAGGGTTGGTGCGAGAGGGAGAGAGGAGAGAGACCAACCTCACCCTATCGACGGAGGTTTCATGAGCAACGAGAATAAGAATAAGACGGTCAAGGTTTCCCGCGTCCGCTTGGACGCGCAAGGCTACACTCGCAGTGGCCGTTATTTCGGCGTCGGGCCCCACCTGTTTCACTTCGAGGTAGAACAGCCTCATCTGAACATTGATAGCGGCTACATGCGTGCGGCCTCCTATCAGGAAGCCCGCGCAGAGTTCAAGCGCAAGGGCTACAAGGTTCTGCGCTAAACAGATAGAGCGATTGCCAAGCCCACCCTTCGGGGTGGGTTTTTCGTATCTATTTAATTTTTTTGCCGTAATAAAGCAGAGTCTAAATGCCGCAATAATCCAGGTTAATATTACGGCATTTCTTTCCTTCGCATTACGCTCGATTTTTTTCTTTCAGTCGTATATAGTGACAAGAAAACCATCTAAAAACGAATGCTAGAATGCCGTAATATTTTGGAAGATTTATTCTTGACACTCGTAATGGTGCGGTTAGTTTGTATGCAGGAGGTGTAAGTGTTCTTCGTTAATCAGTACAGGGAAACGGATCGCGGTACTTACCTGTGTGTCGGCTCTCGCGCTTTCTATGTGGAGGAAGAGGCGCGCTTCTATGCGGATCGTATGTGCAGGGAGGGAGACAGCCATAGTGATTATATCTGTCAGGAAGTCAATATGAAGGGTAGGGAGGTGGAGAGCCTGTGAGGGCTTCGCCCTACGGGGCGTAATGCCGTAATAAATGCGTATGTATTGCGGCAAAAAATCTACTACTATATTTCTAATAATATGTCAAGTTAAATTTTGATGAAACTGTAAGGGACACTTCAAGTTATCACTCGCTCAGGCACATAGGGCCACAAAAGCATTGATATGGGAGACAACAAAACTAGGGGAAGTCAAGAGGAAATTTGAAATAATTTGGCGCTAATGCCTGCCCAAGATTTTGTCAAGGGAAATTTAGCAAGGAAAACATTCAACGCCTTAACCAACGAGATGAAAACAATGCCGGAATAAATCAGCCCCTCTAACCGATGGGTCAAGTTTCTTTTTTGCCGTAATAAAAAAGTGCTTGACAGAATAACCATAACCGATTAGATTTGGGGCTAAAAGTATTTGCCGGAATAATGAGGATAGCGCGCCGTAAATTTTGTTTCAAACCCTATCACCCTATAGTATAGGGAAGGTGTCGGAAGGAACCGACTATCGCAAACGGAGACTGACCTATGACGAATGACTGGAATGACTTCGAGGACGACTTCCGCGACGAGGACGATAACGATCTCTCCCCTGATCACCGTGAGCATCTGAACGAGGCGAGCGGTTCGGACGAGGACGAGTGGGAAGAGGACGAGGAAAGCGACGAGGAAGAGGAAGAGGAAGGCGACGAGGAGGATCGCTTCAGCAAGATGGATGACGACGACAAGTGGCGTCGAGGCTACTTCTACACCGGTCTGAAAGAAGATTACTAGAAGGTAATCTTCCGAGAGTTAAGCCGCCTTTCGGGGCGGCTTTCGTGCTTTCTATTGAAAAGGAAATGCCGTAATAAAATAATGCCGGAATAAATATTATCCAAATCAGATTTAGTATTACGGCATTTTCTGTCAGAATATTTTCTTTCAAACCCTCTCACACTATAGTATAGGAAAGGTGCGAGAGGGGAGAGCCCCTCCGCTAACCCAAACGGAGAATGGCCATGAAGCGTCACCATGTATGCGTCGGGGATCAGGCAGTCGAGGTTGAGGCGAGCAGCCTCTGGTGGGAGAATGACGGGTACGGGATCCCTCTCGCGCTCGTCTGCGAGAAGTGTCGGGCGGAAAAACTCTCCCACTATCGCTCTGACATTCAGGGGCGTTACGAAACCGACGAGCAGATCGAAGCGGAGGAAGAAGTCCGCGAAGAATGTAACGAGGGTGAAGGGGTCTTCAACGGTGGGGACGACGACGATCACTGCTATGATGTCGATAGCAGTTGGGAAGATGACTGCTATGATCCTGACTTCGATTATTAATTAATCGAGGTTGAGAGGCCCACCCTTCGGGGTGGGCTTCGGCGTTTGTGCTCCAATTGCCGTAATAAATGTATTACTTTCGGTAGTTATTTCGGCATTATATTATTGTAAAATTTTGTAAACCAACTTGACAAATGAAATTCGTATAATGCTGGAATAAGTATCTGTCGGAATATTCCGGCATAACCGTTTCAAATTTTCTTTCAAACGGTATCACCCTATGGTATAGGGAGAGTGTGAGAGGGAATAGGCCCTCTCACACAGACACACTCAACCCGTGCAAGCCTTGCACGGTCACTCTCCCACGCATCATGAGGTTTCACATGTCCAAGCAGAAAATTCTCTTCATCATCCGGGGTCTTCCCGGTTCTGGCAAGTCCACCATCGGCAACTGCTTCGAGTTTCCCACGGGTGAGATCCCCGATGTGTTCTCCGCCGATGATTATTTTTTGGTCGATGGAGAATACAGGTTTGACCGTTTCAAGTTGACCGAGGCTCACAATCTCTGTCAGACGCGCACGTTCACCACTCTCCGTAACGGCTATTCTTGTGCTGTCGCTAACACTTTCACCGAAAGGTGGGAGATGGAACCGTATATTCTCGCCGCGAAGGAATACAATTGTCGCGTTATCGTCGTTGACTGCTTCGACGGGGGAATGACCGACGAAGAGTTGGCCGCGAAGAATATCCACGGGGTTCCTGTGGAGGGTATCAAGGCGATGCGTTCCCGCTGGCAGCACGATTGGCGAGCTGGTGACGCTCGCCCCCCGTGGGAACGCAAGTAGTTAAATAGGTGGGGTGGGATGGGGGCTTCGGCCCCCATTTTCGCGTTTGTGTGTGTAACGTAACTTATTGCGGCATTATCTCCGTCTGTGTGTATTTCGGCTTTTTCTGTGGAGGTTGAGTGTGAAATAAAAGCCGTAATAACTACCCACGTACCCACAGGTATTGCCGGAATAAAAGACTGATCTGCCTTCAAATTTTCTTTCAAACCCTATCACACTATAGTATAGAGAGGTTGTCGGAAGAAGCCGACATTCACACACGGAGACTGACAATGGTGTTCGACTGGAACTATCACAATTCCTTCAATGATAGTCGCGTGACCAATGCTCGCTATCAGAGCGACATTGACGCGGGTGTGGATACCCGCAGCATGACCTTCACTTTTGAGGTGGGTGAGGGCGACGAGTCTACCTCCTACACCCTCCCTGTCAAGATGGAAGTTTGCCCGACCTGTAATGGTCGGGGTACGCATGTCAAGCCTTCTATTGACGCTTCTGGCATCACAGAGGATAGCGATATGTGGGAGGACTGCGACGAATACGGAGAGAATAATTATCTCTCCGGTCGCTATGATGTGACCTGCTACACCTGTAAGGGTCGGAATGTGGTCGCAAGTATCGACCGCAAGGGTGCCGATAAGAAGGCGCTCAAGGTCTGGGAGAGTAGGGAGCGCGAGGAGAGGGAGTATCAGGCTACCTGTCGGTCAGAGCGGTTGATGGGAGCGTGATAAGATAAGGGGTGGAGAGAAACAAGGGGGCCTTCGGGCCCCCTTTCTGCGTTTGTATCTGTGGTAAAATGCCGTAATATACGTGCGTATGTATTGCCGTAATAATCCAAAAATTTATTACGGCAAAAGGGGGCAAGCCCCTAGCCCTCTCCACCTCCAGCCCATCCGACAACAATGCAGAACAGAGAGAGACAGATTAGCGTAATCAGATTTTCCATGTGTGCCTCCTTACAGGTTAGTCCAGAATTCCCTTGCAGTCTCACCATTTCCGAAAAGAAAATCGATCACGGTCACGAATGCACCCGCGCCGAAAATCCCTCCGAAAATTCCTGCCACAATGCAGAGGGCGAGCATTCCGATAGCCTTTCCGTTTTCCAGAGCCTCATCCTTCATCTTTCACCTCCAGATACATCTTATCCGTATCTATGTCCCTGTCAAGAACTTTTTTAGAAATAAAATGCCGTAATAAAATAATGCCATAATACTTTTTATTTATTACGGCAAACCGCCGGAAAGCCAGCCCCGAAGGGCTGGCCCTCTCTCCTACCTAGAGAGGACGGAGGAAGTTTGCGTAAGTCTTTCCGTGTCCACCCGACACCTGACCGATGGTGCGACGGACGAGCGAGCCTTCCATCTTCGCCCAGTGACAAGCCTTGATGACCGAGCAATAGGAGAGGCCCGTGCGCTGCGCCGTTGCCTTCATGCTGCTCATGGGGTGAGCGTCGATATCCTGCAGGACGAGGCCGAGAACACGTTCCGAAACGCGGGGGAAGTTCATCTGAACACCGAAGTCGGAGGGAAGTTATCTCCGACAAGTTCTAGTATCATGTTCCCTGTATGGTGCAAGAAGAAAGTTTGAAAAGAAAATGCCGTAATAGATTTTGTCGGAATAATTCTTCATCCTCTATTGCGGCATAATATATTGCGGCATAAAAAAGTGAGCCTCTCCACTTGACGCCCATCGCCACCTTGATACACTTTCTGCGGAGGTAATCCATGTCGGTCGATTTCGAGAACATCACCACTGAACAGGTGGAAACGAACATCCTCCCCGCGCTCTTCGATGGGGAATTCCGGTGGACGAAGAAGGGGCTCCGGGTGCAGGTCACTTCCCGCTCTTTCATCGCGGACGGTGCAACGGTCGCGAAGGGCTGGCGAACCCTGACGGAGCGCGAGCAGGAGGTTTGCGAAATTCGTCAGTCGTCGGGTGTGACGATGCTGATCCTCGCCCTCGCTGGCGCGGGACAGGTTAACGCCGCTCGCGGCCTGCTCCGCAAGTAGGGAGCAGGTAGGGGTCAACCCTTCGGGGTTGGCTTCCTGCTCTAATGCCGGAATAATTCTGGGATGAAATGCCGCAATAAATTAATGCTGGAATAATTGTTTCATTTATTGCGGCAAAAAAATCTCTATCTTTCTTCTTGCCTCTTCCTACCATCGGGATACAGGGATCATGCAGGAGGACAGAGAAATGCGAAACATCGAAGTTGCGAAGGCTTGGGGTCAGGGTCAGAAGGCGGAGAGCGGGAACATGACAAGCGACGGTATCCACCTCTGGAGTTACGCGCTGCTCATCGGGGAAGTGGTCGGAGGAAAGCGGGTAGTCTACCGCCAGAGCCGTTCGGTCACCACTACGCGACACATCAACCTCGCGGCGCGGTTTGCGGACGAAGTGATCGCGAAGTAAATAAGAAAGAGAGGGGGCCGGCCTTCCGGCCCTTCTGCTCTACTTTTGCCGTAATAAAATCCCCTCCACTACTTATTGCGGCATAAATTCTAAATTTCTTTCTTGACACCCTCTAGAACCGTGATAAGTATTCAATGGGAGGAAAAGGTCATGAAGAACGAAATCGACTGGGAAAATGCTTTCTTTCTGTTCGCGTTTGTCGGGTGTCCTCTGCTCGCTATCGTGTCGGTGCTAGCGAGCCACATGGCGCAGATCTAATCTCCGTCCCGCTTCGGCAGGCGGATTTGCTGCAATAAATTAATGCCGTAATAATCCATCTTCTATTCCGGCATAACTTGGGAACTTATTGCGGCAAAGAAAAGAAAAAAAGTTTGGGCGAGGCCTTGACAACCTCGCCCTCCCTAGTTACGATGCCTGCCGCGCCACCGTCGTACGCTTTCCATTCTGAATAAGGGAAAGACGCTTTTTATAGCCCCTTCCGATATTGATACCGTCGAAGTACCACATAGCCTTATATGGGGTTTCGAGAGTGTAGCGCCTGAGATACGCGCCCTTTCCCCAGCGGCCTACCTCGACACTCCAAACGTCGCCCTCGGAGTAGGTGTAGTCCTTTCCGTCGATGTTTATCGTCTTCATTCTCTCGCCTCCGCCAACCATATACCATAGGGTGATACCGTTTACAAGTTTTTTGTAGCCGTTATGCCGCAATAAGTTTTAGAGAATAATGCCGTAATAAGAATGCCGAAATAAATCTCTTATTCCGGCAAACTGGGCCGCGAGGGCCAGCCCGCCCATCCGTTAGAACGGAAGGAACCAGTTTTCACCGGGCTCCCGCTCTTCCTTCCGGAATTGACGTTCCGGAATGACGATAGTCGGGGCGTCCGACGTGTCTTCCTCTTCCGGAATAGTGTTAACCTCGCTCTCCAATTCCAGCGCGCCGAACTTCTCTTCAGGGAACATGCTTCGAGCCTCCGCAATCATTCTAACCGCCCCTCTTCCGGTGTCAAGGGTTTATTGAGGAAAGAAATGCCGGAATAAAGTGAAAACTTATGCCGCAATAAATTAATGCCGTAATAAGCCTCCTCTTATTGCGGCGATCTCTTATTACGGCAATTTCGCTTTCAAATTTTCTTTCAAACTCTCTCACCCTATAGTATAGGGAGAGTGTCGGAAGGAAAGCCGACAAGCAACGTCAACAATACGGAGACTGACAACATGGCACTCAAGGGAACCGACAAGCAGGCGCAGACCTCGCTTGCAACCGTCGATAGCATCGTGGCGCAGATCGGCAACGTGACGGACGAGGCTCGTGCGTCTGGCATCTTCCAGCGGTGGCTCACCTTCCAGCAGAGTTTCTGGCGTTACTCTGCATACAATACCATGCTGATGGCCTTTCAGGCTCGTCAGTACGGTATCAATCTCTCCCGCGTCGGTGGCTCGACCAAGTGGCAGGGTCTTGGTCGCAAGGTCAAGGGAGAGGCGTGGAACCAGCGTTTGTGGATTTTGGCCCCTGTCTTCAAGAAGGTGGCCGACTACAAGACTGGCGATGATAAGTCTATTCTCGTCGGATTTCGTTCGGTTTACGTTTTCGACCAGTCCCAAACGGAAGGTGATGACCTTCCGACGCTTGACTACCGCGCTCGCGGTGACGACGCGGGGCTGGTCGCCTCCCTCGAAAACGTGGCGCGTGACCACAAAATCGAGGTGCAGTATGCCGCAGACGTACTCATGGACGGACTGTACGGGGCAGACTGCAAGGGTGTATGCACGGAAGGGAAGGTCATCCGTGTTCGCAACTCCCTGCAGGGTGCGGAGCGTGCGGGTACGCTGGCACACGAATTGGCTCACGCCTTCCTCCACTTCAAGGATGGAAAGTTGAGCCCCGACCATTCCCGCTCTGTTGCTGAAATTGAGGCGGAGAGTGTGGCCGCGTGCGTGATGGGCGCGTGGGGGTTGGAGTGGCAGAAGTCGGCTTTCTATATTGCTTGCTGGGAAGGCGATACCGACAAGGTGAAGGCAAGCATGACCAAGATTGCCAACACCGCCAAGTCAATCCTGTCTACTATCCTTCCTGAAGATAAGGAGTAAGGGATAGGAAAGGGGAGGGGGAGCCGAAAGGCTCCCCTTCTTTGCGTTTGTGTGTACCCCTACTTATTCCGGCAATTTATTTGGAGAGAGCCCACCATATTACGGCAATTGCCACAAAATTAGAGGCAATCAGGGTAAAAATGTGCAGACGTAATTCCATCCACTTATGAATTTTTCCATCCGAATATCCTTTTGTATAGGCTGCAGCAAGAAAAATATTTCCAGCCATACGTGCGCCCAACTCAAATGCCGGAATATCATCTTCATCAGTCTCTTCCTCTTTTGCCGGAATATCCTGCTCTTCTGTTTTTTCTTCTCTCCATTTTTGAATAGAGATAATATTATCCTCTTGCTTATCCATACAGACATGTTACCCTAAATTGCAGGAATAAAATAATGCCGGATTATTTTGTCGGAATATACTTATTTGCATATGCATCCTCTTCTCGCGCTAGTCCAGGCCTTATGCCGCAATAAATATAATGCCGTAATAAGAGGTGGCTTATTACGGCAATCCCGGTTTCAAAATTTCTTTCAAACTCTCTCACCCTATGGTATAGGAGAGGTGTGAAGGGAACACACTCCCCGAACTAACCTAACGGAGACTGACAACATGGCTCGCATCGCGCTTTCTGTTTCTTCCGACTACCTTCCTAACTGGGGCGTCCATGAGGGGCTCCGGGAATTGGTACAGAATTACATCGACGCTGCGGAGGACGTTGGCGTTAAGGGCGAAATTCGCTACGAAGGCGGCACCGCCCGTGGTCGGGTTTTTCTCCGCAATCCCTCCGCGAAGCCTCTCACCCGTGAGGCTCTTCTGTTCGGTGTCACATCGAAGGCTGACCGTTCTGACCAGCGTGGGCAATTCGGAGAGGGAATGAAAGTTGGGACGTTGGCTCTCGTCCGTGCGGAGCGGTCGGTCACGATCCGCACGCAGACTGAAACGTGGTCGGCATCTCTCGCTCCCGCTTCCGATTTCGGTGGGCGTAAGGTTTTGACCTTCGATACCCGCAAGCGTTCCACGGAGGTGGATGCGGTGGAGGTGGAAATCGGGCCCGTGGAGCGTGAGGAATGGGATGCCATTCGGGATGCTTTCATGTTCATGCAAGAGGAAGAAGCACCGATTAATTCCGTGAAGGGGTACACGGGCGCACTCCTTATGGATGACAAGCACCGTAATGCAGTATTTGCGAAGGGTATTCTCGTCACTAAAATGGAGGGATGCAGGTACGGATACGACCTCTCCGACCTCACGCTTAATCGCGACCGTTCTATGGTCAACGAGTGGGATGTTCGCTACCATGTGGTGAACCTCATTTCGGAACAGTACCGCAAGGGTACGGTCACGCTCGCGGATATCTCCGCAATGTTTTTCGATAATACGTGGGAAACTAATAGCGGATCCTCGTGGAATTACTCCAGCGTACCTCGCGACTTGATTAAGGATATGGTTGCACGCAAGCGCAACTATTTCATCGGGTGTCGGGGTATCGTGGTGACCGCGAATGAGGATGAGGCAGTTAAGACTGATAGTTACGGTTACGCTCCCGTGCGTATTCCGAAAAACCTCTGGGATGCTCTCTCTCATTACCTCACTTCCGACAAGGATGAGTACGTTAACTTCCGTAAGGAAATCGGCGTTACCACCTATGCGGAAATGATTGCGGAAATGCAGGATGCAATTGAGGCTACGCACACGCTCTCAGACCTAACGGTTATCGAGCGTAGTAACCTCGACTGGAGCATCGCTCTCCTCTCGCGGGTGGACGTGAGTGTTAGTCCTGAAATTGTTACCTTCTACCGTAACGACTTGCTCGGTCTGTACAAGGGCGGGAAGATTTCTCTCTCCCGCTCCATCCTGACCGACCGGAATGAAACACTCGGAACGCTTATCCATGAATACTCACACGGATGGGGCGGGGATGGTTCCATCGCTCACACTCAGAAAATCGAGGAAACGTGGGTGAAGGTGGCGCGTCACCTCTGCGGGTAGGGTGAGCGGGGAGGGGAGGGGCTTCGGCCCCTCCTCTTCTTTTTTATTTTTTTTGGATTTGCCGCAATAAATTTGCCGGAATACGCATATGAACGCTTATTACGGCAAAATATTTCCTAAACTTTTTCTTGCCTTCGTATACGGGTGCGTTATAATTAGTATGCAAGGAGGAAGTATGGACTGGAAAAAGGAAATCGAATTTCAGAAGGGACAGATGATTGGGATGCTACCCAATAGGGAAGATTTCTTTCTCATGGGTGTATCTGCGCTCGTCGGAGGAATTTTTCTAGGATTTTACTGCCTGCTCTGGTGGGCATCCTCTTTCTTTTAATTCTTTCCCGCTTCGGCGGGATTTTGCCGTAATAAATTAATGCCGCAATAAAGTGAAATTTATTACGGCTTTCTATTACGGCAAAGAAAAGGATTTGCCGGAGATTTCTCTCCGGCCTCTTTTCCATTAATTCATTTCTATCAAGCAGACTTACGCTTGTGCATAGGCTTCAGAGTATTGACCTCCAGCGACTTAATCTCTTCTTCAAAAGCCTCTGCCTCGAAAATAGCGCGGAAAGCCTCCGCGTGCAGACGAGCCGCCTTATCCCAACGACGCGCCGCCTTCTTGTGAGCCGCCGCCTTCTTCAGCATCGTTCCGGTGTCCATCGCTGCCTCCCTGTGGGGTATTGTTCTTTTTCCCACAAGAAGAACATAGCACGATAGGGGAGAGAAGCAAGAAGAAAGTTTGGAAAGAAATGCCGTAATAGATTTTGCCGTAATAAATTAACTCGATCTGATTATTGCGGCAAAAAATCTTTTCTCCTAAATCGCTTGCGCGTATCCTCGTATATGCTAAGTAGTGGGTGGAGGTAATCCATGGCTCTTCCCGCTTCCGCTCATCGCTCCTTCCTCGTCGCCTTCTGCAACGTCGCCGCTCCTGACGACAGCATCAAGGTGAGGCACCTCACCCGCTTCCTGCAAGGCACGGAAGATAAGGCGGCAGAAACCTCGTCAGACTGGGGTCATGTCTGCGGTGTCAATGCCGCTTCGGATGCTATCGGTCGCCGCGTTGCGGAAATCGCTCGCGAGGCTCGCGCTGCTACTTCTCATGCGGAAGAAATCTCCGCTCTTCGGAAGGAAATCGCTCTTCGGGAAGAATTCCGTACCGTCGAGGCTCGGATTAGGAATTCGGAGCCTAACGGTTTTTGGCAGCGGAAGGTGGACATTCTGTGGGCTTATCTCACCAGCGGAGAAACGCTGGTTGACCTCGCCTCTCGCTTCGGCCTCTCCATGGAAATGATGAATAAGGAAGCGCAGCGCGGACGCGCCCTCTTCATCAAGGCTGGCGCGAGCGATAGCCTTCTCTCCGCTATCTCTCAATAGGGAGCGGGAAGGTTACCCCGAAAGGGGTTTTCCTTCTGTTTTGCCGTAATAAAAAGCCGCAATAAAAAGGTTATTCCGGCATTGCCCCTTTCGGGGCAGGGAATTATGCCTCGCCAGCGTCGGGAAAGAGACTTGCTTGGTTTGTAACCTCCAAGCACTCAATAATCAAATCTCCAATTTCAGTCAGATCGTCACGAGAAAGGCCACCTTTCTTCATTGCCATTCTACACTTCTTCTCCGTCAGAATAGACTTCGTGAGGAGGATTTGATTTTCGAAGCGGTTCAGAAACTGGTTCATCTTCTCTGTCCTCACTTTTAGTATATCCTCACTATGGAGAATGGCAAGAACTTTTTAAAGAAATAATGCCGGAATAAAGAGTTCACTATTGCGGCATAAATTCTTTTATTTTTCTCTTGCGCTTTCCATTCGGCGTGATAAGGTTCTTTTGTGGTGAGAAGAACCACGAGGAGGGACAATGTTCAACGACAAGAAGGCCGATCCTATCCGTCAGCGTGCAAGCCGTGAGATGCACAGTATCATCCGTCAACAAGTTGAGATGATGCGTGAGCACAATAGGGCAAAGAAGGAAGAGGAAGACCGCAAGAAGAGCGAAGGATAGAGGGGGATTTTGCGGAGGGGTTCGCCCCTCCTTTTTTGTCAATTTGCCGGAATAGATTTTGTCGGAATAACTTACAGAATTATTACGGCAAAAACTTTCTTCATAAACCTCTTGCATCCTTTCCGATAGCGGTTAAGGTATCCACGTCGGAGGGAAAACCGAAAGGCTCCCGAAGGCTGAAAAGAAAAAAGTTCAAAAAGGGTTGCCACCTTCGGGCAACAGGATAAGGTAAGAAGGTCGGAGGGGGAAATGGTTCCCCCGATGAGAAAAAGAAAGTTCAAAAAAACCTTGCACCTTCAGCAAGGCAGGTTAAATAGAAAGTGTGGCGAGAGAAGGTTCCCCTCCCGCAACGCTCAACAAATCGGGAACATTCGGAGTAATCAAATGGCCAAGCTCTTCACGTCTACCGTCAATACCTCCGCTCTTCAGATCGCCCGCGACTCGATTGAGGTCGGCGTCAATGATGATGGAGTGACGGTTGTCAAGGTGGCTTTTGCTCGCGGTAAGGGTACCGGTTCTCAGGAAATCCCCGTGGCGGATTTTCCTGCGGTGATTGAGGCCCTTTCCGGTTACGCTCAGAATGGCATTCAGAAGTCGGCTAAGGTTTTCTCTCCGGTCGATATGTTGCATGCCACGATTGGCATGAATGAGGATGACCGTGTTACCTTCCGCGTTGGGTCTGGTAAGGGAGCCAAGCCTACTCACCTTGCGCCGACTGAGCTTGGCGAGATTGTGAGTTTCCTCCGTGAGGTTCTTCCTCAGGTTCAGAAGGCCGCTAAGACTCTGAAGTAATCTGAAGGTTCTAATCTAAAAGAGGCCGGGTGTCAAGCCCGGTCTCTTTTTTTATTTAAAATTTTTTTGCAATGCCGGAATACTTGAAGAGCAAATGCCGGAATAAAACTGTCCACTATTCCGGCAAAAAATTTCTTCCTGCCACCAACTTTTTCCTTGCCCTCTTTCACCACCATGCTATACTGACTCTGGAGGCAGAGAGAATGTCCAACGTCACCGTCGCGCTAGAGGAAGAGTACGGATACCGTTACTGGGTCTGGGAAACCGGGATGGACGAAGCAACCCTCGTTCAATGGCTGAAGGATCAAAAGGAGGATGATACCTTCATCTTTCTTGATCTTCCCGGTAGGCGTAAGTTGATCGCTGTTGGAGAGTATAACTTTCGCGCTAAGAAGGGTTGGCGCGGAATGTTTCATCAGTTAGACGACAGTTATCTGATCGCTCCCGATGGTACGAAGTACGATACGATCTATGAAGGGCCGGGAGAGGGCTTTTAGAGGGTAAGGGAGAGGGGAGGGTTTCGGCCCTTCCTGTTTTTTCCCGCTTTGCCGGAATAAATGCCGTAATAGTTTAATCACTTATTACGGCAAAACCCCTTTCGGGGTTACCCCTCCCTACAGTTTATGATAGAGAGTTTCGCTCACTAGCCTGCTAACCGCCAGCGCGATAGGCTCGCGAGAGATATAACTAATACTGACGGAAAGATTAGGGCAGATCCTTCCGTTCCATTCCGACTCATCACGGAGGATCGTTCTGGCACCTTGAACGATAGCATCTCGATAAGCCTTGAACTCTTCCGTCAGATCTTCGTCGTTCCAGTCGAACTCTTTCATTTCTCACCTCGCATGAAGAAGATAACTCCCTACCGCAAATCGTCAAGCGGTCTATGATTTTATTTATGCCGTAATAAGCCCCCTCATTATTACGGCAAATCCCCTTTCGGGGCCGCCTCCATTACTCTACATTGTAACGAGACACTCTATAGGACTGCGCCCTACCTTCCGCAAAAAACTTTTCTTCCCCTTCGATAGTGATTTTGATATCGCTATCTCCGTCAATTTCTTCGATGCACTTATTCCGCGCCGCTTCGAAGTTAGTGTAGACGCCGAGGATATCGGAACCCTCGTAATCGTAACCGTGAAAAGCGATCCAGACATTCATCTCTCACCTCCAAATACAGTATAGCCTAGCCCCAGCGATCCGCAAGCCTCACGATGAAAAAAAGTATTGCCGCCACGATGTTTAGCAGGGTTTCCATTTCGACCTCCACAATTAGTCTAACTGATGGTATTGACCTGTCAAGCCCTCTTTTGCCGGAATACTTTCCTTCAATTAATGCCGCAATACTTGAGGCGAATAGCCGGAATAATCGCCTCACCCTTTTGCCGTAATAAAAAGTTGTAATTTTTTGTCCTGCCTCTTGACAAATCTCCATCCTGTGTTATCGGGAATGCCGGAATAAAGGGTTACTTCAGCGAGAAAAAAATCCTGCAAACTCTCTCACCCTATGGTATAGAGGTGGTGTCGGAAGGGAAGCGACGGTAACGGAACCTCCCCGATGAACGCCCCCAAAAAAAAACGAGGGTAGCGCAAAAAACAGGTTGCGCCTCCCGCTGGGGTGGATAAGATAGAAACGTGAGGCGAGGGAGCGGTTCCCCTCTCGCCTACCGCAACAAGCAGGGAACCATCAAGGTAGTCCATCATGGCCAAGTTGTTCGCGTCCGCTGTCAACACCTCCGCTCTCGCCGTCGCCCGTGATACCATCGAGGTCGGGTTGAATGACGATGGTATCGCCGTCGTCAAGGTCGCCTTCGCTCGCGGCAAGGGAACGGGTAGTCAGGAAATCCCGGTGGCAGACCTCCCGGCGTTCATCGAGGCTCTTTCCGGCTACGCCGAGAACGGCATCAACAAGTCCGCCAAGGTGTTCAGCCCCGTGGATATGTTGCACGCGACCATCGCGATGAACGAGGATGACCGCGTTCAGTTCCGGGTGGGTACCGGGAAGGGCGCGAAGCCCACGCACCTCGCGCCCACGGAGATGAACGAGGTCGTGGACTTCCTCCGTGGCGTGCTCCCGCAGATCGAGAAGGCTGCGAAGTCCGTCAAGAAGTAGTCAAGTGAGCGCGTAAGCGCAGAGAGGTAGGGTGTCAAGCCCTACCTCTCTTTTTTTATTTTTTTTCTACAGTTTCTTATTACGGCATTATGGAGCCGCTTAATTATTCCGGCATAATAAATCTTCTTCTCCGCATTGACGTATCCATACGGGCGGTTAAGATGTATGCAGGAGGAAGGAAGAATGGCCAGCATCGAACTAGTGGTAGGAAAGGTTGACGGCTTCACGGTCATTCCGCTTACCCGTGCATGGGCAAGCATTCTGAAGGGAGATAAGACCGTGGATAATCTGAAGTCTATCGTCACAAGTAATGGCGTCCCATGGGATAAGGTTATCTACGCGCAAATCGAAGTAGAAGACCCAGATAATGGATTTTCTATCACAAATCTTCTTGACTGCGCTGGGTAGAACGGTTAGGGGTGCCTTCGGCCCCGCTTTGCCGTAATAGAATGCCGCAATATCCACATACGTTATTGCGGCATTCTTGCATCAATTTTTTCTTGACGTTTCTCCACGGGAGGTTAGAATGTATGTGCAGGAGGAAAGAATGGATATCGAAACGATCCACTATGAAAGCATCGGTCTGACCGCTCATGTTCGCGAGGCTAGCGACGGGAGTTTCTACGTCGTCATTACTAACTTTGAAAGCAGCGATGCAGTCTATGAAAGTTTCGGCTGGAGTTCCGTTGCTAATGCTGTAGAGGAAGCGAATATCATCGCAACCTCTCCGCTTCCGATCACCTTCTGATGGTGGGGGCCGAAAGGCCTCAAATGCCGGAATAAAGAAATCGTTATTACGGCAAACCCCCTTTCGGGGGCGGGTAATCAACCCTCTAGACACTTTGTAAGGCAGGGAGAGATCTCCGTACCATACCGATTAAGATCTTGATAATGCTCCACGTTAGACTGGAGATCATCGAAGTTCTTTGCCGACTGAACAGCGAAGATGATGAACGCGACTTGATCGGAAGTATGATAACCGGACACCTGATCGTATCCAATATTGATCCATCGGTTACTGCCGCCCTCTTCCCAGATAGCGATCTCCGCATCCTTGCTGCCATGATGACCATTCTCACGAATGTTATCCGCTGCAATTTCCCAGCGTGCGTTCCTGTGTTCGCAGTAATTACCCGAACGGAACATTACCGAAATGGTGAGGTTGTTGGCGAACGTCATCTGAAAGCCACCGTTGACTGACTTGAACATGTCTCTCTTTCCTCCTTCTCTAATGTAGCACGGTACGTGCATACGTCAACACTTTTTTTGCGCCCCACGAAAATTTTATGCCGGAATATAAAATGCCGTAATAAACGGAGCCCTTATTACGGCATAAAAAATTCTGCTTCCTGCCTTGACACTTTTAGGCAGAAGGATAATGGATGAAGGAAGGAGGAAAAGATGAAGGCTATCGCAGGTCGCTGGTACAGGAAGGTGGCTTCCCCTGTATGGATAGACTCCGCTTTCATGGTAGTTGCCGTTTGCTGGAACGATGATAACGATGGGGTTGAAATCCATATCCGCGCAAAGGGAAAGAAGGCAGGTAGGACTTCCGCGAGGGTAGTTATCATTTCTCCCTCCCAATGGAAATCCCTTTCGGAAAGGTACGCTGTCATGCCGGGAGGCTGGGAACCTCGCTGGATAAAGCATTGGGTCTATACTCCGGAAGATATCGAAGCGGCTAGGCCAAAGCCACCGGAAGAAGTTAGGCGTGTCACTTCTCCGTCAAAAGGATTTATCAAACTTTTCTAATGGAGGTGAGGGGCTTCCCTCCAAAATGCCGTAATACAATGCCGGAATAAACTGATGAAGTGAGAAGCCTATTCCGGCATTTTTATTTTTAGCAACCCCTCTCTTTTTCCTTGCCACCTTTTAGGATTAGGTTATCTTCATGGTGGAGGTAAGAAGAATGTCCCGAAAGATCCGCATCGCTCACTGGGAGATGTCTAACGGTCAGATCGCTATGGTGGAGGTTTCCTACCCTACTTTTTCTGATATGAAAAAGGAATACGTCCTTTCTGTTCAGCCAACTACAATTGACGAGTGGGGAACTCACCGCTACTTTCCCCGTCAGGGCTACCGCTATTCGCTGGAGTTGGCAACCCGTTTTTCTGAAAAGAAGTTGGAAGCCCTTTCTTCCTCTCCTAAAGTTTTGGAGATTGCTCGCACCATGTTTAATCGGTGTGAAGAGGATGTAAAGAACAATAAGTGGTAGGGATTAGGGAGGTGCCCTTGGCCTCCCGGTTTTTGCCGGAATAACTTTTCAATTATTCCGGCATTATTTATTACGGCAAAAGATAAAAAAATTTGAGAGGGGATGTTACTCCCCTCTCTTACTCCCTTTTTACTTCACGATACCATTAGCCTTCAGCATAGTCTCAAACTGTGCAGTCACCTTCTCGCGATTACCCTTGAAGCCAAACTCCTTCTTAACGATGGAGAGACACGAAGGTGCCTTGCTCGTCAGACGCATACCCATCGCTTCAGCCTTCAGGCCCATACGGATGGTCAGAAGACGATAGACATTCACACTTTCCTCACCGGAGAAAATCACCGCGCCCGTTTCGGTCTTTTCGATAGCCATTTCTTTTTCCCTCCTTGCACTATGAACATAGCACGCCACCCATCCCTGTCCACTACCGGGAGAGGATTTTTTTAAAAATAAAATGCCGCAATAGCGGAATGGATGGAAATTGCCGGAATAGATGCGTGTGTGTATTACGGCATTCCCCTTTCGGGGAGGTTAGGATTATAGTCTAATCAAAGTCCAAAGACACCAAAGGATTAGCCAGATTAGAACTGCACCTTGAAGATCCATTTATCCCTCCGCAACACCGGGAAAGTGAGAAGCCTCATGAAAGATTTCTTCGCACTCCTGCTGAATATTCTTGAAAGTCTGACGCTCCTTATCAGAAATCTTCCTTCCACTACTCCACTCATTCTGAACCATCTTATGACCAATGATAGAGTGATACAGGATCGCCATGTTTTCCATACGGCACGCGAAATCGGTTTCCATTTCTTCCTCCTTGCCTCTAGAACATAGCACGATGGTAGAGAGCGTCAAGGATTTTTTTGGGCGAGGCAACCCTTTTTGCCGGAATAATCAAGTGCCTATAATGCCGCAATAGTTTTTGGGCGAAGAAAAAAAGGAAAGAGAGGGAAGTTTCCTTCCCTCTCCCCCTACCTCTTACCGCTGAACAGCGGCGAGGGTTTCACGGATGTATTGCACCTGACGCATCAGGTCATTTACCTGCCACTCAAGAGCGGAAACATCGGTGGAGAAGTTGTCTAGAGACGGCCAAGTACCCCAGATTTCGCGGGTGCTATCGGGGTAGAAGTCTCCGATACCTCCCTCGTCCATCTCCGAGAAGATGAAGAGGAAGTCTTCCACGTTACCGCCCTGTCGCTCCGCCCAATTCCGAAGAAGTGACGGGTAATTTCCATCCATCCAGTCGGTGGAGAAGAGTTCGGCGGTTTCCTCACCCTTCAAATCGAAGGTCACTTCCACCGCATGAGGCTGGATAGCCCGCAGGAAAGCATCGGTCGAGATGAGGTTATCTTCCCAGCCTGCGGGGAAGTCAGTACGCTTGACGACGTAGTAGTGTGCCATAGCAGGCTCCGTTCGGGTGTTAGGCGCGAGATTTTACCTCGCCTGTGGAATGTAGCACGTCCGTCCTACCCGTCAAGGGGTGCGTGCGTTTTTTCGTCCGCGTGAGGTTTCTCTCTTGGACACCCTGCCTATACGATATGGGTATAGGGTTTGCAAACATTTTTTATCCGACGATTAGACCCGCATCTAAAGAATGCCGGAATAAAGCCAGGTGATTATTGCGGCAAAAGTATTCCGGCATTGCAAAAAGAAAAAGAGAAGATGAGCGGTTAGACCCATCTTCTCCTCTCTTTACTTACTCCTCTAATACTCCCTCATACTCATCTTCTTCCTCCTCTTCCTCTTCACAGTCCCGCTGGTCATGCCCGGTACACAGTCCGCCTTCCCATTCCGCGTCACCCTGAAATCCCATCCCTTCTTCACGATAGGAGAGAACAAACTTCATTGTAGGATACAACTTGGCGAGACAGTCCATAAATTCCATAGGGGGAGCCCACGCAGTTTGGAAGTCATATTCTACTAGCCGACCACTACCTTGAATTCCGGTATAAGTCAGGGTAACATCCGATGCTCCCCACTTGCAACCCCAATTTCTATTTTCCCAATCATAGCCCGCAATCATGTCAGGATAACGAGAGAACCATTCGGGGTACTTACTTGCCATTTCCTTTAGACGGTGAGGGTCATAGGGAGCCAGCATTACTTCGCGAGGCACAGGCACGAACGCATGGAAAGAAAAAGAAGATTTCTTATCCGACTTATCCTTGAAGAGATCGTCATCCCGCATCAGCATTTCCATTTGAATGGGAGTGAAACCCTCCCAATCAGCCGGGCTCTCTCCTTCCTTTCGCTTGTTGAAAGGACCGACGTAATCGTGTTCACCCGAAGCGGCACGCTCGATGAAAGCATCGAGAGTTTCTTTATCTCCGTAGACAGTGAGCGTATTAGAGCACCAGTTAGGCATCCTTTCCTCCTTCCTTTTTTTCGGAACCGCCCATCGGTTCCATTCCATCACAAACAACCTATCCACCTGCCAGAGAGGCGCAACCCCTAATCATCCTTTCCTAGAATTTTTTTAGCCCTCCCTGTAGTACCCCAACAGGGAAATGCCGTAATAACTTTTTGCCGTAATATTTTTTGCTGGAGATGCTGCTTTTTGCCGTAATACGGAAGTAGTATCTTTTTGCCGTAATAACTTAATGCCGTAATAATAAAACCCTTGACAAAAGAGTAGGTTCTTGTTAGTCTTTTTGCCGTAATACTTCCTAGAAATTTTTAGCCCAAACCCTTGACAGCCCCGTATTTCTTGTTAGCCCTTTTGCCGTAATAATTGGCAGAAAAAATTTTTGCTCAACCCTTGACAAATTCCCTATAGCGCGCTAGCCCAATGCCGGAATAAATGCATGGGCGAGTAATAGTAACTCACTCTATCATCTAATAGTAACTCAAAAAATCTCTGCAAACTCTATACCTCTATGGTATAGGGAGGACGTAGCGAGGAAGTCTCCCCGCTACAGGCAAGGTGAGCGGCGACGAAAAAAAGATGCCGCGACCCTTGCCGCCCACTACGGGCGTGCTACATTCTGAACGTGGGCGGCGGGAACGGCTCTCCCCGCTGGCACCATTCACAAGCGAGAGCCTTCAGAGGTCAATCATGGGTAAGTTGTTCGCCACTACCGTCAATCAGTCCGCCGTCGCTATTGCTCGTGAGAGCATCGAAGTCGGGGTTACTGACGACGGTGTTACCGTGGTCAAGGTTGCTTTCGCCCGTGGAAAGGGTACGGGCAGTCAGGAAATTCCGGTTTCCGACCTTCCCGCTGTGATCGATGCTCTCGCTGGTTATGCGGCGAATGGTATCAACAAGTCTGCGAAGGTCTTTTCGCCTGTTGATATGTTGCACGCTACCATCGGTCTGAATGAGGACGACCGTGTGTCGTTCCGTGTGGGTTCCGGTAAGGGTGCGAAGCCGACGCATCTTTCCCCGGATGAGATGCCCGCCGTGGTGCAGTTTCTGACCGAGGTTCTTCCGCAGGTTCAGAAGGCTGCGAAGTCCCTGAAGTAATCAGGGTGTGAGGGTACAAGCACAAACGCTTGTACCCTCTAATGAGCCTTCCCTTTCTAGAGGCAAATGGGTGGACAATGGGACGGACAGAGGGGAAGGGAAGGTTCATTAGAGGGTATAAGTAAACACACGCAGGAGGTAAGTATGTGGCTCGTTCGTATCGTGGAAGATAAGACGGTTGACGGTCGCAGTAACTTTTATTTTGGGCCGTTCAATACGCCCGAAGAGGCATCCGAATGGATGGATGCTTACCCCGATGATGAAAACATCCTTGAGATGGATGCTTTCTTTCTGAATTCTCCCGTCCGTGAGGACGGTTCTCCTAACCACTAGAGAGGTGCCTATGTACGTCGAATTGACGCTCGTTCTGAAGGAGTACGGGGAGATGAATGGGCCTAATCCGCCCGTGTGTCTCGCGGTCGGTTCTTTCTGGTTCACGATCCATCCGGAGGGCGGTTCTGCCGTCCATCTGAACAGCGGTGCGAGCCTGCATGTGAGCGAAGGTTACGAGTGGATTATCGAGGCTCTGAAGGAGTTGAATGTTCCCCTCTCGCGCACGCCCGAAGAGGACGAGGATGATGATTTTGTGATTGAGGGTACTCCCGACAATCTTTAGGCTCTTTCTCCCGTTTGGTGTTATCGGGAATTAGTTAGAAAACACCATGCTCTTTGTCCTCCACAAGTAAGTCGGTGTATCTGTGGAGTGTTGTTAGCACCGTCACAAAAAAGAATTATAGGGACGACAATAGGTAAGTAATCTAGGAGTTACTCACCACAAACCGTCCGCTCTTCCTAGAGAGAAACCGCCCCTTTGAGGGCGGCTTTTTTGTATCTGTGTGTACCTAAAAAATTATTACTTCCCTATCTGACCCCTAATTACTTTCTATCTGACGAAAAAGCCGGAATAACCTGACGCGCTCACAGAGGAAATGCCGGAATAAATAATGCCGCAATAGAGTAATAGATCATCAGAGGTAACTCTAATCTACCTATAGACGTATAAGTATTTTCCATTTATCCTTATTCTAAATGTTCCACACTCTATTAAATATTTACTATTAGAGATGATCTTCTTATTCCTTATTAAAAGAACTTCTATTAGAATTACATCTATATCTAAAATACTTTATAAACTAACTCATACATAGGGCGCTATGTATGGACGCTATTTGTCTAATGAAATATCCTATGTAATATTATGTCTCATTATTAACTTAACCCTTGACAGGTGCTTTACTATCACCCTACTTCCAGTGATTGTTTCCACTTTGCCCAGCATTACTTTAGCATTATTTTCCGGAAAGAATCCTCTCTTAATCCTACCTCCATCGCTCATTTCATCCTTGAGGGCCGGAGAAAAGAAAGTTGAATTCATTCCGTATCCTTTATGCCGCAATAGAGTTTATCTGTAATACATAAGAATGTATTTATCCACTGTAGCGCCCTATATAATTTTAATACATACCTATGTATTATTTCTTTATCAACCCCTCTTATAATAGCGCGCTCTATTTGTAACATACGCGTGTGTCACTATTTGTGTGTGTATATGTAAAAAATCATCCTTAATAGCGCGCTATATCTATTAATTTTGGACATATGTTTAAATGACAATTTATTGCCTTTGGAGATAAAATGCTAAAAGATTTAATTAAAGTTGCGAATAAACTGGACTCACTTGGTCTCTCAAAAGAGGCCGACCTATTAGACTCTCTTGTCAATAAGATCGCATCCGATAATCTTGAGATAGAGCCAGAGGAAATGGGATCCTCCCTACCAAAAGAAATGAATTATGTAGATGAGAGTATTTTTGACCTTAAGACAAAAATAAAAAACTATTATAGAGATAGATTACCATCTATAGACTTCTTAGAAATATCTCCAGAGACTATGACATATTATGTTGAGGAGTTGCCTGAAGATAAAGAAGAGTTATACAATATTATTTCTGACCACGTTCGTACTAATGATTGGCTTGGAAAAAAAGTTCTTGACAGAGATGATTTCCTTACAGAGATGAATTCATTAAAGACGTTTCTTCATATGAAGCCGATAGCCTCACAAGATATGTTGCTGCCAATGAAAACATCATCATATAAAGCAATCTTGAGGTGGCTCTCTAGATACGAAGAAGGCTTGGCAGGATATTATAGTCTATATAAAAAACGCATCAGTCAGGGCTGGAATTATTAATTAATTAGGAGATATTATGATAAAAGAGTTAGTAAAGATAGCAAATAAATTAGACTCCCTAGGGTTTCAGAGAGAAGCAGATGTCATAGATACTTTCATTAGAGATACACTTAATGAAACCGGTATTGACTATACTTATAACTGGAATGTTAATTGGAAATCTGAGCCTGTTATGAAGACTGCAATGCACGATGGCAGTGAATTCTCTGATGATGAAGAGGATGAGAACCCAGAAGATGTACTCTATTCTGGCGGTACAGGACTAGAGATTGAGGAATTCAGTCCACATCGTCATGGAGAATCTTATGAAATGGATGAATATGAAATACTGAGTGACATTGATGAAGATAGAGAATTAGAAAAAAAGTATCCAGCAATACACCATTTCAGACGCTCCTCTTCGGATAAAAGACTAAAGTAATAAGGAAAGATATACTCTAACTGAGGCTGGGTAACACCAGCCTCTTTTATTGCGCGCTGGATACAAAATGCCGGAATACCTCTTTCATTAGATTACCTTCTAATCGGACTTCACATTTTGACTGAAGTATCCATTAGACTGAAGATAGTGAGAGCCATCATTAGGCGGACCTTTAATGGATAACTCAACCATATTAGTTACCAATAGTTAGGTTAGTCAAGAGGAAGAGTTGGATAGAGTTAAGTCGGATTAATATTTAATCTCCAATGGGATTAAATGGAACAGTAATATATCACCTTCAGAGTTAGAGGTAATAGTTAATGTTACTATAGAAAGAGATGAGGTTAAGTATTTTGGTGAGCAAGGGATTCTAGAGTGGGAGAGCCAGATTCTGAAATAGGGGTCTTCTTTTTGAAATAGAGTGGAATCTGAAAATGAGATCGCTTAGAGGGGGTGGGTCTCTATAAAAGTGAAAATGAAATCTTGGGGAGTTTTGAAAATGATTTAGAAATAGGCCACCAGGTACCCTACAAACTCGGATATTTTTTTATTACCTTACGTCAATTTGGATTAAGTTAGGCACCCAAAACCCCCACCCCAAAAAATTTTTTCAAAATTTTTTTACCCCCTCTATATAAGCGTATTACTCGGCACCCATAGCACCCTCGGCACCCATGTGTTCCGTGGCACCCTCTTATAATAGGGCGCTATTCTTTGGGCACACGCGCCTGCCCCAGCGTGCGTGTGAATTTTTAAAAAAGGCACTTCTATTATTTTTAAAGATTAAATTAAATATTGTTAATCTAATTATTTTGGAGATAGAATGTTAAAGGATTTGATAAAGGTAGCTAATAAGTTGGACGCACTTGGTCTCACAGTGGAGGCAGATCTGTTGGACGGCCTTATTGTAAAGATGGCTGAGGACTTCACCTCACCTCTTTCAGACAGTTTTCTAAAAGAAGAGTTGAATTATATTGTTCCTGTGAAGTCGAAGGAGTGGAGTTGGGTCATGCCACATACTTGGAAGTATTCCAAAGGCTTTTATGATTCTGAGTCAGAGCATAATCAATCACTAGAGGCCATCGGTAGTGGAGCTGGTATGGCAGCCTTTAAGATTAAGAAGGAATGCGAGGAATTCGGAGCTTCCTTTGATGCTAGCTGCAAAAGATTCCTTCAGTTGGCAGAGGAATCTCTGAATGAATATCTGGAATACGCAAGTGATAAGCCTTCCTATGTAGAGGCCGGAAGAAGAAAGTGGGCAGACCATGTTGTAGCCTTTAAGAGGGAGTGTGAGTCTTTGATTAGTCAGGATAAGATAAGACAAGAGAGCGATAGGAAGAGAGAAGCGAAAGACCTCTTGGAAGAGGTTGTCCCTTATTAAAGAATAATTTTGAGTAAATAGAAATAAAGAGAGCCGGGGTAACTCCCGGCTTATTTTTTGAAAATGAAAACCAAAATTCTATGAAAAGGGAAAGGCCAAAAAATTTTTTGGGAAAATTTTTTAACCCCTTTATATAAGTAGTGGTGATTTTTTATGCTAATCTCCCACCCTAAGGTATGAATAAAATAATAAAATCTGCAGAAGTATTTGGGTCCGATGCATTTGTTTATCATGCTTCATCATCAGAGCCAAGCCTGTTTCTAGAGCAACTAAAAGAATTTAAACCAAGGAGACACTCAGGAAAGTATGGAGCTGGACTATATACTGTTTATAACTTAGATGGTACAAACACTTTAAGCGGAGTTTATGGTTATTATATTTATAAATTAAAAGTGAATCTTTATGGATTTATTTCCTTTAATCCAGAAATAACAAGAAAAATTTATGGAAAGGATTTAAGTCTTAGTGAGCAGTATAAAACATCCGGTGGCTTAAACAAAAACGTATTTAATTTATTATTATATTTGGATAAAAATCCTCCTCAATCTTCCGATGAACTAAGCGATGTTGCATCAAGATATTTAAATGGAAAGGTGAAAGGCATAATTTATTTTCAAGAGGGAGATGGAGATTGCTCTTTGGTTTATGACGCCGCAACAGTAGTTCCAGCCGCATATAGAACAATAGAAGATGGAGAATGGCACAAGTTTTCAGATAGCGAAAGAAAGCCATTTGTTGATATTGACATGCTCAATAGTTTTAAAGAAGATAAATATAATAAAAAAAGAATTGTATTTAATGTAGAGAAGATGATATCTTTATTATCAGGAGTTTCAGGAAGCCCTTCTTTAAATGAGTCAATGGAGTTTGCAGCAAAAAGACTTGCTGAAGAAAAGCCATCAATATTTCTTCGTGAATTTTCATCTGAGGCTTGGGCTCAGCCATTCTTAAGTATTGCGATAGAGGCTCAGATAAAAGAAAGCCCAGGAGATTTTCTTTTATATTTTTGGAGAAGACCATGGGCACAAAGTTATCTGAATATTGTTGCAAATAAATGCATAGAGAGTAAGCCCTGTGATTTTCTATATTCGTATTCAATGTATCCTTGGGCAGCAAATCATTTAGATGCTGCATCTACCAAATGTATAAACAGTAGGCCAACGCATTTTCTTTATGATTTTGCAAAAGAATCTTGGGCTCAGCCTTATTTGGATTTTGCAGCAAAAGAATCAATCAGAAGAAATAAAGATCGTTTTATAGAATCATTCTCTAGTGAAGCCTGGGCAAATGAAAAAAGATTAGAATTAGAGGATAAGTCTTATATAGATCTGGCAAAAGAATCTGGGAACAAAACTTCATCTCAAAATATTCTATTATTAAAGTTATCAAAAGCGCTGCACTCTCTTGGTCATTTTTCAGAATCTAAATCTATATTTAAAATCTGATTATTTGTTTTTTGCAAAGATTGTGTAACGTAATCTATAGTACTGAAATATAGGTAAACTACGTATTCTCTGTAGATTAGGCGGGGGGTCGCCCGCCTAATTTATGGGAATAAGATATACTAATCTTGTCGGAATATATTATGAATAATATTCTAAAATTGGCAAAGGTCTTAAAAGATCTGGACTTTCACTTAGAGTCCCAACTGGTTATTGATCTTATAAAGGAGTCCTCTTATAATAAGCCAAGAGCAGGAAAGAAGAGGTGGTCAGTGAAGCAGAAGCGTGGTATTAACTGTAGCAACCCAAAAGGATTTTCTCAGAAACAATACTGCAAGAGAAAGGCTCGCGGCGGAGGTTATAAGGGTTAGCTTTTTAGAGTTTGCTTAACTACTAATTAATAGGATTAATTTTAATTCAGGAGTTTATATGATAAA
>Ga0214921_10003066_pt1 | contig 26238 bp, 24 predicted proteins | sample LL1505_MetaG_FD_177992 | JGI IMG/M metagenome (GOLD analysis project Ga0214921, IMG submission 177992) | Freshwater microbial communities from Lake Lanier, Atlanta, Georgia, United States - LL-1505 | ecosystem: Environmental > Aquatic > Freshwater > Lake | place: USA: Georgia | collected... | reverse complement strand
GGAGAGGGCTCGAAGGCCTGCAATCGCATAAATTTGTGCGCTACGAATCTCTATCTCAGAGTCGCTCCCAGATTCAATTCTGACCGAAGCAGCTTCGATAGTGCTTTGGAGATAGCTCATTGCGCCTCGGATATCGGTAAGCCCAATTTCTTGTAGTGGAGCAGAAATTGTTGTCATCAAATTCCTATGGCCTTGAGAAATTTCATCTCTACGAAACTCAGGAATTGTGGCCGAATTAAGGCTTTTTATCAGCATGTGCCGGCCATCGACTACATACTGCAGCGCTTCTGCTATCCAAAGCTCTATATGTTGGTATGGATCCTCAGTCCCCTTCACTGCCTGGGCAAGACGCATTTGGTAGAGCGCTAACTCTTCGATAACTAAATCCGCGATGAGATCTGCCGATGAGGAGAAGTACTCATACATCGATGAACGAGCGAGTCCCGCCCTCTTGGCAACAGCCGCAACAGTGATATTTGCCGCCCCAGATTCCAGTGCAATGGAAAGTGCGGCATCAATAAGCTGTCGTTGGCGCATCTGGCGCTGCTCAACGACTGTTGCTGCCTGAATCTTGGGGGACATGCAACAATTATTCTATGCATTGCCCAGAGCTGCCACTGGAAATGATGTGATGTTGGAAATAGAAAACCCCGCCATCGCTGACGGGGTTTTCCTAACGCTATCTCTTAGATGTCGTAGTAGAGCTCGAACTCAGCTGGATGTGGACGCAAGCGAACATAATCAACTTCATTCTTACGCTTCCACTCAATCCAGGTCGCAATCAGATCTTCGGTGAAGACTCCACCCTTGGTGAGGAACTCGTGATCCTTCTCGAGACTGTTAAGAACAGCATCGAGTGAACCAGGAACCTGAGGAATAGAGGCAGCCTCTTCGCCTTCTAGTTCATAGAGATCCTTATCAACTGGAGCAGGTGGTTCAATTTTGTTGACGATTCCATCAATGCCAGCCATGAGCATCGCAGCAAATGCGAGATATGGATTAGATGATGGATCTGGGCAACGGAATTCAACGCGCTTAGCCTTTGGAGATGATCCGGTAATTGGAATACGGATACAGGCAGAGCGGTTACGAGCTGAGTAAACAAGGTTTACTGGCGCTTCATAACCTGGAACCAGGCGGCGATATGAGTTCACAGTTGGGTTTGTGAAGGCAAGCAGTGATGGTGCGTGCTTGAGGAGTCCTCCGATATACCAACGCGCCATATCTGAAAGATCGCCATATGTGCCAGCTTCGAAGAAGAGTGGCTTGCCGTTCTTCCACAGTGACTGGTGAACGTGCATTCCAGAACCGTTATCTCCGAAGAGTGGCTTTGGCATAAATGTGGCGGTCTTGCCACCTTCCCATGCAACGTTACGAATAATGTATTTGAACTTCATCAATTCATCGCCAGCAGAGAGAATGTCGGTGAAGCGGTAGTTAATTTCCATCTGCCCTGCAGTACCCACTTCGTGGTGTGAGCGCTCGACGAGTAGACCTGCGCGACCGAGTTCCATCACCATTTCATCTCGAAGATCTGCAAACTGATCTGTTGGAGAGACCGGGAAGTAACCGCCCTTGATGCGGGTGCGATACCCACGGTTAGGTGTTCCATCTGAATCTGCAACGATGCCGGTATTCCAAGCACCTTCATATGAATCTATGTGGTGATAAGACTCGTTCATTCCTGTCTTGAAGCGAACTGCATCAAAGACATAGAACTCAGCTTCTGGTGCAAAGAACGCCTGATCTGCGATACCGGTTGACTTCAAATAATCAACAGCCTTCTTCACTACACCGCGTGGGTCACGTGAATAGGGTGTGTCATCAGAAGGGTTGTGAACAGAGAAGATAATGACAAGAGTTTTTTCAAGACGGAAGGGATCGATAAATGCTGATTCTGGTACCGGGAGCAACTTCATATCTGATTCATGAATTGATTGGAAACCACGAATCGATGAACCGTCGAACATAAGCCCATCGGTAAAGACTGCTTCATCAAATGATTCAACTGGAACGTTGAAGTGATGCTGGATACCAGGAAGGTCGGTGAAGCGAACATCAACGAGCTTCACATCTTCCTTCTTGATGTATGCAAAAATTTCGGTTGAATTCTTAAACATAGTTACTCCCATTTAAGGCTAGTGATTGCCCAGCGAAATCGTCTTTGCGAGCTCAACTCTGAGTGCGCCTGATGGAGTGAAGGTTAGTTCCGATGCGTAAAAATGTCATATTCTCTGTGTTACAGCCGTGTTACATCACACTAGGCTTAAGCCCATGACTGAGCAGGCATATCCGCGGGTGAGCCAAGGCCGTCGCCTTGTGGGCATCACCATCGACTGGTTCGCCTGCTATGCGATAGCCCTTGGCTTCTTCGCCGGGTCAGGCTCTCTGGCAGATCGAGTGCCGAATGCTCGAATCCCGCTGCTTATCCTGCTCTTTGCCGAGTACTCGCTCTTGATCGCACTCGCCGGAGCATCCTTCGGTCATCGATTAGTCGGGTTGAAGGTTGTCCGTTTTTCAGATGCGGGACCAGTCACTCCCGTGCAAGCACTTATTAGAGCGGCCCTTCTTATGCCACTGGTTACCGCAATTACCTTTGATGAAAATGGTCGAGGGATTAATGAGAGATTTTCCAATACCGTCTTGGTGCGAAGTAGGTAGTTGGTCCTGGTGACGAAGATATCTGCGCTCCTGAAAGCATCTCACTTTGGTCCCACCGTACTTGTTACAACGATTGCTTTCTTCTTTGCCAGTTATTACTGGTGGGAGGGTCCGGCATATGTAATCGCATTTGGAGTATTCGTTGGTCAACTCATTGTCGGTTGGAGCAATGATTTATATGACTACCAGGATGATCTCTCGCACCAGCGATTCAAGAAGCCGCTAGTAGCCCAAACGATTTCTGTTCAAGAGCTACGAAGATGGACCTTCTGGATGATTCCATTCGCCTTTATCGGAAATCTTTTGGGCCCATTGGGCATCGCAGGTGGATTGGTCTATATGCTGGGAATAGCCTGCGGAGTTGGTTACAACTTCTACTTTAAATTCACGGCGCTATCTCCACTTCCCTATGCAGTGGCATTTGCGGCACTTCCCTCATGTATTGCGATATCGAAGGAGATAACGCCACCACTGTGGATGTGGCTAGGGGGAGCAATATTTGGCGTTGCAGCGCATTTCATCAATGTGTTAAAAGATATGAAGAAAGATCAGCAAAGTGGAATCCGTGGTCTGCCGCAACGGCTGGGTAGCGTTGGCTCAATCATTGCAGCTGGTGTTCTGATTACTGCTGGAGTGCTGCTTCTTCTCTATTCCCGCTAGGGCTTAACGAATCTTTATGCCCTTTGGCATTGGACCCTTAGGAATCGGCATTGATAGTCCGCCAACTGCTTTCAGGCGCGCACGAACCTCACGCATTTGATGGGCAGATAACTTCTTAGGAAGTTTAGCCACGTGCTTTTGTAGCTTGCGAATCGAAACTTGACCCTCACCATCGCCCACGATGACTTCAGTAATGGGTACACCTGGAGCAAAGCGCTCAGCCTTCTTCTTTTCGTCCTGAATCATCTGACGCACTGCAAAGCCACCTTCACCGGTAAGAACAATTCCGGCACGGCCAACGCTGCGGTGGACCATATCTTGTTGGCGATTGACTGCAACGGCCGGAGTAGTGGTCCAGCCTTTGCGAATTGCCATTAGAACACTGGCGCCAGCGCCAATTTGTCCTTCAATATTTGCATAGGCAGCAGTTCCGGCAACGCGAGTGAAGAGAAACATTGCGGCGAGTACAGCCACAGGAATCGTGACGAAGCCGCCATAGACAGGATGGTTGAAGATAATTCCAAGAGTGATTCCAATTGCGAGAACAACGAGGAACGTTGCAATCAGGACGATACCGATCCACGGCTTTACTGACTTGGTGACCGCATATGCATCACGAATCGTTTTAAAACGAGGGGTCTTAATCTTGGCTTCTTTATTCTTATCTCTTTTAAACATGGACGTTAGTTTAGGGGAGCGGGGGCGCTACCACCAAGGCGAAGCGGTGCCCAGCGTTGACCCTGGTGTGAATCGGGATACTTCTGCTGCACCTCATAGAGCATTGCAATCATGGTTTCGCGCAGCAAACTCTCGCTGGCTTCAACATTGCTTTGCTTATCAAAATAGAGCGGCTCACCGAAGGCCACCGTGACGGGAAACTTCTTGCGACGAAGATTGCGTTTGACCTTCTTGGTCCATATTCGCTGCGAACCCCAGACAATGGTGGGAATAACAGGAACGCCAGCAGCCATTGCGAGTCGCACAGCGCCGGATTTCAGCTCCTTTATTTCAAAACTAACCGAGATAGTTCCTTCCGGAAATATGCCGACGATTTCTCCGGCACGAAGTGCACGAAGTGCGGCAACGAAAGATGCTGAGCCGCTACTTCGATCAACGCAGATATGGTGCATTCCACGCATGAGTGGCCCCGCTAATTTATTATCGAATACTTCTTTCTTTGCCATGAAGCGCACATAGCGACCGGTGGGAAGTGCGGCAGTTCCGGTCAGTGCGAAATCTAAATACCCCACGTGATTGATGGAAAGAATCGCTCCGCCATCGCGTGGAATGTGGTGAACGCCCTGAAAATTAAATCGAAGTCCCAGGTATTTCCAAAAAAGTTTAATTGCTACGACAACTGGTGGATAAACAAGATCAGCCACGCAGTGATCTCTTCTCCTGTGCTTGCTTATATAAGCGACCAGCACGATAAGAACTACGCACGAGCGGACCGCTCATTACGCCACTAAAGCCAATGTCTTCGGCTTCTTGTGCCAGCTCGACGAATTCATTGGGTTTGACCCATCGTTCAACTGGGTGATGCTTACTTGTGGGACGCAAGTATTGAGTGATCGTGATGAGGTCACATCCAGCTGCATGTAGATCTACGAGTGCTTGCGAAATCTCTTCCCGAGTTTCACCTAGACCAAGAATCAGGTTCGATTTTGTAATCAGACCAAAGTCCCGCGCTTGGGTAATGACATTCAGGGAACGCTCGTAGGTAAATGCGGGGCGAATTCTTTTGAAGATTCGTGGAACCGTCTCGAGGTTGTGTGCGAAAACTTCCGGACGTGTTTCAAATACTTCATTGAGAAGGATTGGATTCCCACTGAAATCAGGAGCAAGCATTTCCACACCAGTACCAGGGTTGAGTTCGTGCACCTTACGAATAGTCTCGGCATAGAGCCATGCGCCTTCATCCTCTAAATCATCACGAGTAACTCCAGTGATGGTGGCATATTTAAGGCCCATAGATTGCACAGATTCGGCAACTCGTCGTGGCTCATCTCGATCAAGTGGATCAGGCTTGCCAGTATCAATATTACAAAAATCGCAGCGACGAGTGCATTTCTCGCCACCAATAAGAAAAGTCGCTTCTTTATCTTCCCAGCATTCGAAAATATTCGGGCATGCTGCTTCTTGGCAGACGGTATGTAGACCTTCGGATGCGACAAGAGAGCGAAGTCGTGTGTATTCAGGGCCCATATTTGCACGAGTCTTAATCCACTCTGGTTTACGCTCAATGGGAGTTTCAGTATTTCGAGCTTCAATACGTAGCAGCTTGCGACCTTCGGGTGCGATTGTCATGCGCTCACCTTCGCTAAGTGTTGGCAGAGAATCTCTTCGACAACGGGTTGGACTTCAGCAATAGTAATGTCTTTACCCAATTCCTTTGCCATTGAGGTAACTTCGGCATCATTAATTCCACAGGGAATGATCTTTGCGAAGGCCGATAGATCAGGGTTTACGTTCAACGCGCATCCATGCATCGTCACTCCTGATGCCACGCGGATTCCAATTGCCGCAATCTTGCGAGCACCCCGCGCATCTTCCACCCACACTCCAGATCTGCCTACGATGCGCTTACTAGCAATACCAAAGTGATCGCAGACTTCAATCAGTCCTGCTTCGATCTCGCGGACAAAACCAACTAATTCATGTGGGTTGGCAAGTCGGACAATCGGATAACTAACTAATTGTCCAACTCCGTGCCAGGTGATTTTTCCACCACGATCGACATCAATGACGGGTGTGCCATCGGTTGGCTTTTCAGAATCTAAAGTCCTTCTGCCGGCGGTGTAGACCGATGGGTGCTCGAGAATAAGTAAGGTGTTTCCAGAAATCTCTTTGGTGACATCCAGATGAATTTCTCGCTGGAGTATAAGTACCTGGTCATAATCGCGCGTACCTAGTCGCTGGATAGCGATGGGTTCTGCAGATATTTGCGACGCGAGGTCGGGGCTAACAACTGGCACGGGTACAGCCTAAAGGTAGGCTTGGGCTCTAGCGAATCACGCTCGCACGTAAGCCCGAAAGGTCTGCCCATCACCATGTCTATCAACTCTGTCCAAAAATCTCGCAAACCTTTCGCCCTTGCGATGCTGGTCGTCATCATCTGGTTCCTCATCGCAGGCATCTTCGGACCTCTATTCGGCAAACTGACCTCAGTTCAAGAGAATAACAACTCTTCATTCTTGCCTAAGGGTGCAGAAGCCACGCAGGCATCAGAAGTTATCCAAACTTTTTCAGGTAAGGATTCATTTAATTTTCCTGCTCTAGTGCTCTTCGAGGGCAAGGCGACTCCGGAAGCTATTGCAAAGATTAATGAACACATGCTGGGAGTCGGCGGACTTGCCCTCGGTGGAACTGAGAAGAAAATCTCTGATTATCTCGCTCCAGACCAAGCAATTTCAGTTTTCCCAGCAGCAGATGGAGAAGCGATTTTGGCAAATGTTCCACTCGACGGGAACGCAATCGGGGAGTTACTGCCCAATGATGAACCAGTACTACCTGCCGTGGTTGAAGCCCTACGTGAAGATGTTAAAGATATTGCAAAGGCCAACGGTGTCACTCATTTCGTAACCGGACCTGCAGGATTACTTGGCGATCTCTTTAAAGCCTTTGGAACACTTGATTCAACACTTCTTCTGACCACTCTTGGAGTTGTTGCTGTCATTCTTATCTTTGTTTATCGATCACCAATCCTATGGATCATTCCCTTGCTCTCTTCATTGTTTGCTCTTTCGACAGCCGGTGGAATTGTCTACATACTCGCAAAGAAAAATATCATCGATGTCGATGGACAGTCGCAGGGAATTCTCTCTGTCTTAGTAATCGGTGCTGCGACAGATTACGCCTTGCTCTTGATTGCTCGCTATCGAGAAGAGCTACATCATCATGAGAATAGATTTGACGCCATGCGAGCGGCATATAAAGGTGTGTGGGAACCAATTCTGGCATCGGGTTCAACCGTTGCAATTTCATTACTAGTGTTGCTCTTTAGCCAACTCACAAACACGGCAGGCCTTGGTCCGATCGGAGCCATCGGCATCGTCTGTTCGATGTTCACAATTCTCACCTTACTTCCAGCTCTGCTTCTAATCTTTGGTCGTTGGCTGTTTTGGCCACGCATTCCACGCAATGATGGTGATGATCATGTGCTGGAGGGCATGTGGTCAAAGGTGGGAGATGGCATTGGCCGTAATCCGCGTAAAGCATGGATCATTACCGGAGCTGTTCTTTTGCTCTTCGCTTTTGCATCTACAACGCTGAAGGCAGATGGAATCGGAACAGTTGACACATTTACTGGTAATCCAGAATCTGTGGTGGGTCAAAAGTTATTGGAAAAGCACTTCCCAGGCGGTCAAGGTGACCCTACTCAAGTTGTGAGCAGCGCTGACAAGATTGCGGCAGTAACAGCTGCAGTCAAGAACGCACCTGGAGTTACAGATGTTTCACCACAGCTTGATGGTTTACCTATCCCTGGTCAGCCACTTCCTGCCGTGAAGATCGTTAACAACAAGGTGATCTTGAACCTCACTCTGGACAAGGCGCCAGATAGCGTGGAAGCAGGCAATGACATCCCAGAGATTCGTCGCATCGCTAAGGCGGCCGATTCCACAGCACTTGTTGGTGGAACCAGCGCCGTCTACTACGACGTACGCCAAGCAAATAACCGTGATAACAAGACAATCATTCCAATCATCTTGATTCTCATCACCATCATCTTGGGTCTTCTTTTGCGAAGTATTCTCAGTGCCATAGTTCTGCTTGGAACTGTTGTTCTTTCATACTTTGCGACCTTGGGCGTGTGCGCACTTGTCTTCAACCATGTATTTGGTTTTGCCGGCGGTGATAATTCATTCCCACTATTTGCATTTATCTTCCTGGTAGCCCTTGGCATCGACTACAACATATTCCTGATGACTCGTGTGCGGGAAGAGTCAGCAAAGATCGGAACACGTGCAGGTGTCATTAAGGGCGTCACCGTCACAGGTGCCGTCATCACATCTGCTGGAGTAGTCCTGGCCGCAACCTTTGCTGTCCTTGGCTTGTTGCCTCTTGTGCCACTCGCTGAACTTGGCTTTGCCGTCGCATTCGGAGTTTTGCTTGACACTATTGTAGTTCGTTCGATCTTGGTGCCGGCACTCGTTCACGAAATTGGACCAAAAATCTGGTGGCCTTCAAAACTGCAAAATAAGTAAGCCATAATCACTTCGTGTCCGATAAACCTGTTGCCGTAATCGGGGCTGGCCTTGCTGGGCTTAGCGCTGCACTTACCTTGCAAGAGGCAGGACGTGAGGTCGTTATCTATGAAGGCAGCGATCGCGTGGGTGGTCGGGTAGCCACAGATTACATCGATGGATTCACACTCGATCGCGGCTTTCAACTCATTAATGCTAAGTATCCAGAACTAGTTCGACTCGGAGTCATGAGCGAATTGGATTTCATTTATTCACCTCGCACCATCGATATCTGCATAGGCGAGAAAAGGGTTGCCTTAGGAGATCCGCGCAGTAGCCCTTTCGCTGGCTTGAATCCTGCAACGGGAAGCTTGATGCAGAAGCTCGGCTTTCTCACCTATCTCTTGCGCTCTGCCAGTGCCGAGAATTCAGTGGAAGAAGAACTGCGCCACCTCGGAACTCTTTACTCACGAGTCCTGAAACCATTTCTCTCTGGCGTCTTTCTGACTTCACCAGCATCGGTCAATGCGGTAATAGGAAAAGGATTGATTACATCCTTTATCTCGGGAATGCCTGGACTACCAAGAGAGGGAGTGGGGGCGCTTCCTGCCGCTCTTGCCGCTCGTGTTCAGAAGATTGAGCTGAACCATCACATTGATTCGATATCGCAATTTGAGAATCAAGAAGTAATCGTTGCTACAGATCTGACCACTTCTGCGCAGTTACTTGATATTGCAAATGTGCCAAAGCTTGCGGGTAGCACGACGTGGTATCACGAAATACCCGGAGAACTCACTGCGTCTGCTCGGCTACTTATTGATGGCGAAAATCGAGGCCCAGTTATTAACTCGATAGTGATTTCCAATCTTGCTTCGTCTTATTCACCTGCCGGGCGTTCACTCTTAGCTAGTACAACGCTAGATTTCGCATCAGAGTCAGAGGTGCGCAGACACCTAGCCATCATGTGGGGAGCCCACACTGGGGAATGGTCACTGATTGCTAAATACGACATACCTAAGTCTTTACCGATTTTTGCTCTTGGTAATCAGAGCGCAGCATCATCGCAAGTATCTGAGAACGTCTATGTGGCGGGGGATTACAGAACAGCGCCTTCACAAAATGGAGCGCTCTTATCAGGCCGTCTTGCGGCGCAGGAATTACTCCTCGACCAGCGCCGATAGCGCAGTAGTGATGTGTGGGTAATCCCACGTAAATCCAGCTTCAGTAAGAGCTTGTGGAACTACCTTCTTACTTCCCAGGACCTCACTCGAGAAACCACCAAGTGCTAATTTCAAAGCGAATGCCGGTGCCGGAAAGAGCGCTGGACGGTGCATCGCGCGAGCAAGTGCTGAGGTGAATTCTTGATTTGTCACTGGATTAGGTGATGTGAGGTTAACTGGGCCTGAAACAGGATTTTCCAAGATGAAAGTAATAGCGCGAATAACATCGTGCAAGGTAATCCAAGACCACCACTGCTTACCGTTACCAAGTTTTCCACCAAGTCCAAAACGGAAAATTGGAAGCATTTTTCCGAGCGCACCACCTGTGGGATCCAGAACTAGGCCAGTGCGAATCTTTACCGTGCGCACTCCTGTCGCAAGATCTGCAGCACCTTCCCACTCGCGACAAACGGCAGCAAGAAAATCATCACCAACACGATCGCTTTCAACTACGGCGCGGTTTCCTGATTCGCCATACCAGCCAATAGCACTGGCCGAGATAAAGACTTGTGGCTTGACTTCACTCACTGCATTTGAAATCGCAGTCGTTCCAAGAAGTCGTGAGTTAAGAATTTCAGAGCGATATTTCTTACTCCAGCGCTTGTCACCAACGCCGACCCCCGCCAGGTGAATTACCGCATCGACACCACGCAGTGCTTCTAAATCAACATATCCACTCTTGGGATCCCATTGAATCTCATCTTGCGCAACAACTGCCCGGCGCACGAGACGCTGCACCGTATGTCCTTCACTTTTAAGATGGCCAACTAGTGCGGTTCCAATAAGACCGGAGGCGCCAGTGATTGCAATGCGTTGTGGAACTGACATCTATTAGAGACCTAGATCTGATTCGAAGGATCCGCCTTCTAGACGCTCTTTGAGTGTTACCAAGAATCGAGCAGCATCTGCGCCATCAACAACTCGGTGATCGTAGGAAAGTCCAAGATAGACCATGGAACGGATTGCAATAGTTTCTCCACCATCTTCACCCTTAACGACCATTGGACGCTTCACGATTGCACCTAATCCAAGGATGGCAACCTGTGGTTGGTTAATGATGGGTGTGTCAAATAGCGCACCGCGTGAACCGGTATTGGTCAGTGTAAATGTTCCACCACCTAGTTCATCTGGAGTGACCTTGTTATCGCGGGTGCGTGCTGCAAGGTCTGCAATCTTTCGCGCAACCCCGCCCATATTGAGATCGCCAGCATTATGAATGACTGGGACCAAGAGACCGCGTTCAGTATCAACTGCAATAGCTAGATGCTCTGCGCCATGATAAATAATCTGGTCACCTTCGACAGATGAATTAAGAACAGGATGCTGTTTGAGGGCTTCACATACGGCAACTGCAAAGAACGGCATAAATGAAAGCTTGACGCCCTCACGAGCCTCGAATGTCGCCTTTGATTTATCACGCAAGCGTGCAATCTTTGTTACATCCACTTCAATTACTGTTGTTAATTGTGCTGAAACTTGTAGCGATTCAACCATGCGTGCTGCAATAACTTTACGTAAGCGAGACATGGTTACTGTTGTTCCACGAAGTGCAGATGCGACAACGGGAGCCGCGGCAGCTGGTGCTGCGGCTGAAGTTGACGCAACAGCTACGTTCTTTGGAGCAAGGGCTTCAATATCTTCTTTACGAATTCTTCCGCCGATACCTGTTCCCTTGACGGAAGCAAGGTTTACACCGAGATCGTTAGCGAGTTTGCGAACGATAGGAGTGACATAGGCATCTGTTGGTTGTGAAACAGGAGCAGGTGAAACAGGAGCAGGTGCAACAGGTGCAGCAACTGGTGCCGGCGCTGCAACCACTGGGGCTGCTACAACTGGAGCTGGTGCAGCTGGTGCTGGAGTTGCAACCGGTGCTGGTGCGCCACCTTGAACTCCAATCAGACCAAGACGTGCACCAACTGCAACAGTTGTATCAACTGTTACATCAATTGCTAACAAAATTCCGGCTACAGGAGATGGAATTTCGGTATCGACTTTATCTGTTGAAACCTCAAGGAGTGCTTCATCTACTGCGACAGCATCACCAATGTTTTTAAGCCAACGTGTCACAGTTCCTTCACTCACGGATTCACCGAGTGCGGGCATTGAGATCACTGTTCCGCCAGCACTTGCAGCAGCTGGTGCTGGCGCGGCTGGTGCTACAGGAGCAACAGGTGCGGCAACTATAGGGGGAGTTGGTGCGGCAACGGGTGCTGCTGCAACAGGTGCAGGTGTGCTCGCCCCGGCTTGCGCAATAACAGCTAACTCAGCACCGACTAGAACAGTTTGATCTACGCCAACAATAATCTTGGTAAGAACACCTGCAACAGGTGATGGAATTTCGGTATCGACTTTATCTGTAGAAACTTCTAGGAGCGGCTCATCTACTGCAACGACGTCGCCTTCATTCTTGAGCCAACGTGTGACCGTGCCTTCACTAACGCTCTCTCCGAGAGCTGGCATTGTTACTGAGAATGACATAGTTATTTTCTCCTCTTACTTAACCGTGTGAGTGAAGTGGTTTGCCTGCCAGAGCCATATGAGCTTCGCCCATAGCCTCTGACATTGTTGGATGAGCATGTAGAAGAGGAGCAACATCATCTGCAGTTGCTTCCCAGTTAAATATCAATTGTGCTTCAGCGAGCAACTCACCAACGCGAGCACCCACCATATGGATTCCTAAGATAGGACCATTCTTCTGTGCCACAAGTTTGATAGATCCGGCAGTCTTAAGAATCTGCGCCTTGCCATTTCCAGCTAAGTTGTAATCGAGCTCAACCACATCATGTCCACGTTCTTTAGCAACCTTGGTTGAGAGACCAACGGATGCAACCTCAGGCTCGGAATAGGTAACGCGTGGAACGCCATCGTAATTAATTGGTCGGGGATTAAGACCAGCGATTGTTTCGGCAACGAGGATTCCCTCTTGGAAGCCAACATGTGCCAATTGAAGTGTAGGAATAATGTCTCCCACGGCAAAAATGCCAGGAATATTTGTGCGGCAATGGTCATCGACAGTGATATATCCGCGATCCATCGCGATACCAACTTCTTGATATCCGACTCCATCAGTAACCGGACCACGGCCAACAGAGACGAGAAGAACATCGGCAGTGAATTCTCGACCATCTTCAAGAGTGACAGTTACTCCCTTGGCATCAACGCGATGGGATTTGAATCGGACTCCAAGCTCAAAGTTGATGCCACGCTTGCGGAAAGCACGCTCGAGTTGCTTGCTGGAAGATTCATCTTCTAATGCAACTAGATGCGGCAGACCTTCAATGATTGTGACATCAGAACCGAATGACTTCCAGACTGATGCAAACTCGCAACCGATAACGCCACCACCGAGAACGATGACGCTCTTAGGGACATAATCCATTGAAGTGCCGTGATCAGATGTAATGACTTGCTTGCCATCGATATCTAATCCGGGCAGCGTGCGGGCATATGAACCAGTAGCAAGGACAATATTTTTACCAACGTACTGAGTGCCATTGACATCGACTGTGTTATTTGAAACTAGTCGACCAGATCCTTCAACAAAGGTAATGCCACGTGATTTAACAAGACCTTGTAAACCTTTATAGAGACCAGCAATCACTCCATCTTTGTAGGAGTTCACTCCACCCATATCGATTGAGTTAAATGTTGCATTGACTCCAAATTGGGAAGACTCGCGAGCGCTATCTGCAACTTCACCCGCATGGAGTAGCGCCTTGGTTGGAATACATCCGCGGTGTAAACAAGTACCGCCAACCTTGTCCTTCTCGATCAGTGCCACGGTTAAACCGAGTTGTGCACCACGAAGGGCTGCTGCGTAACCGCCGCTGCCTCCACCAAGAACTACAAGATCAAAATTCGACACAGATTGACTCCTTTAGGGCTGCTCAACTCTAGCTTCCAACGGGGGTTATCTTGCCAGCCTTAGTCGCCTAAGGCTAAATCGAGAGAAATGGGCTACTGGCCTCGTGCCAATTCGACCAATGACCGCAGGGCGATACCAGTGCCTCCCACAGGGGTGTAGCCATGTGGCGCACTTTCGTTAAATGCAGGGCCTGCAATATCTAGATGTAGCCAGGGAAGATCTTCGCTGACAAACTCCTTAAGAAATAGACCGGCGACGAGCATGCCACCCATGCGATCTCCGATATTGGCCATATCGGCAACAGGGGAGTCAAGTGATGCACGCAACTCAACCGGAAGTGGCATGGGCCAGAAAGATTCACCAGCAACTTCGGTAGCTTTCAAAAAGGTAGCTGAGAACTCTTCATTGTTGGTCATGACCGCACTGGTGCGAGTGCCGAGTGCAACAACTTGGGCGCCAGTAAGTGTTGCAACATCAATGATGCCATCGAGATCACTAGTTTCTTGTGCCTTCACAAGGGCATCTGCCAACACTAAACGACCCTCAGCATCAGGGTTGAGAACTTCCACAGTTTTACCGCCATAGATTGTGATGACATCACTAGGTCGGGTCGCATTCTCGCTCACCATATTCTCAGCAAGTGGCGCCCACGTTTCGATTGTTACCGGCAACTTAAGTAGTGCGATAGCAATCGTTGCCGCACATACCGCCGCAGCCCCACTCATATCTGACTTCATCGCCTCCATACCGAGGGCAGGCTTAAGCGCTAACCCTCCGGTGTCGAAGGTAATTCCTTTTCCTACAAAGGCGTACTTCTTCTGCGAAGTCACACCTTTTGGGGTGTAGGTGATATTCAGTAGCCGTGGTGGATTAATTGATCCTTGACCAACGGCGGTGATTCCGCCAAAACCTTTAGATTTCAATTGCGCATCGCTGGTGACAGAAACCTTCAACCCGATAGCTGCACCACCAGCGGTCTTGACCGCATCGTTTATTGCGGCGCAGAAACTATCCGGTGTGAGGTGACTTGGGGGAGTATTGATTAAATCGCGCACCAGATGCGTATACGTAGCAATCACTTCTGCCGATTTTGCAGCTTCTTTTGCCGCTGGAGTTGCCGCCAGGAGTGAGAAGAGCGTGATGTTTTTTAGCGGAGTCTTCTGGGCATCCTTCGTCGTTCCTCTAAATGAATCAAAGAGATAGCTGCCAAGTCCTGCTCCTTCGGCAATTGCAGTCAGGCTGCGAAGATCTTTTGCCGGCAGTGCGAAGGTGGCGCTGGCATGGCCCGATAGCGAACGAGCTGCGGCACCAGCTGCCCGGCGCAATACTTCGGAGTCATAATATGATGAAACTTTTCCAAGTCCGGTAAAGACAATCAAGCGAGTGGAAATGCCAGCGACCTTAATTACTTCATCAGCCTTGCCTGTTGCACCTAAATCACTCAGAGCTTGAAGAAGAGGTTTTGTATCAAATGGCAAATCACCAGATTCAATCTGAACTGAAGCTTTAGCGCTCTTGCCAGCTTTTATGGCAAGACCAACAACTAATACATCATCCTTAACGATTCCGTCGGTGAGGCGGATAGTTGTCATTAATTGCTCCTTCTATTGCCTCGCCCATTTTTACTGATGGCGCTACAGAGTTCCGATGTCGGGTAAGTGTAAGTTGTCATCGTGAAAAACTCACCTTTGCATCAGAAACATATCGAACTGCAAGCCAAGATGGCTGACTTTGGTGGGTGGTTGATGCCCATTGAATACCCTGGAGCTGGTGTTCTTGCAGAGCATAAGGCGGTGCGGGAGCGGGTTGGGTTATTTGACGTTTCTCATCTTGGCAAAGCGAGCGTGACGGGCCCAGGGTCCCTGGAGTTTCTCAATCTGATGTTCACCAACGATCTGAGCAGAATCTCTGATGGCAAGGCCCAATACACCCTGCTGTGTAACGATGATGGTGGAGTCGTGGATGACCTGATTGCATATAGGAATAGCGATGAAGATTTCTTCTTAATCCCTAATGCATCTAATACTGCAGATGTGGTTCGAGTTCTGCAATCCGAAGCACCTTCGGGAGTTTCAGTCACTAATCTTCATGAAGAATTCGCAGTGCTTGCGCTGCAAGGACCGGATGCGCAGGCCGTTATTCAAAGCTTGGGCATTAATCCCACAATGGATTACATGGCATTTGCACGCGTCACTATGGGCAACTGCCCGGTAATTCTCTGCCGAACTGGATACACCGGTGAACATGGATATGAAATTGTGCCGAGGTGGAAAGATGCGTCAATTGTGTGGGATGCATTAGTAGAAGCTATGAAAGAATTTGCTGGCGAGATATGTGGCCTTGGCGCTAGAGATACCTTGCGCACCGAGATGGGCTATCCATTACATGGTCATGAACTCACCTTAGAGATCACGCCAGTACAGGCAAGTGCCGGATGGGCGATTGGATGGAAGAAAGAGAATTTCCGAGGTGCAAGCACTTTACGTAGTCAGCGCGAAGAGGGCGTGGTTCGCACGCTGTGCGCACTTCAATCAAATGACCGTGGCATTCCTCGTGCTGGAATGGTTGTGAAGGATTTACAAGGCGTGGAGGTAGGAGTTGTCACAAGCGGAACATTCTCTCCATCACTCAAAGTTGGGATTGCACTAGCTCTCATCGATCCAGGTAAGAATGAAGGCGATGAGTTAGTCATTGATGTTCGAGGCCGCACATCTTCGGCAACTATTGTTTCGTTGCCATTTTCCCCATCGCACGTTCGCTAGTTGTTAAATTCCTGAACTCAATAGGCGAAAGAAATGCGGCGCGAGTATGGGCTCGCCGTAGCGCCCCAAGTACTGGTGCACCCGTCAGAATAATCAGAACTGAGGTAAAGAACGCCCGCGGAATATCCCAGGCCAGTGCTGATAAGAAGTGATAACTAAAGAAGCTATTTAGATTCTCAAGTATTGGCGCACCTGCGGTAAATGAAAGCTGGGAATCAACTCCCAAATACCACGGCCAGAATTGCAGATCCATGGCAATTCCGAAGAATTCGGCGGCGATAATTCCGTAAAGAATCAGCAGCGCAATCTCTTTCTTTCCTCGCGCGCTGCGGGGGATCAACCCAACTCCCAGCCCGATCCAGGCAGCGGCAAAGCATTGGTATGCAAGCCACGGCCCTGTTCCACCCGTGATGAGCGCAGATAGCAACATCGAAATCACGCCGAGCAAAAAACCGAATGAAGGACCAAAAACTCGCGCACTTAAAATCAGCAGAAACCACATTGGTTCAAGGCCCACCGCGCCCGTTCCAAGCGGACGCAGCGCAGCAACGAGTGCCGAAAGCAGAGCAAGCAGCGCAACTGATTTTGCATCGAGTGAACCATTGCTAACACTGATTAAAAAGACGGCCAGAGCAAGCGGAGTTGCACAGAGGAATATCCATTGCGGGTGAGCAACTTGAGTGGAGATAAGAAATGGCCAGAGAAAACCAAGTAATCCAACTGCACTGGTGAGAAACAGAACAACCAAATGCACCTTTGAGAAGGTAAGAATGTTCTTAGTTCTCATCTGCTCTCCTTCAGCGCGGCAACCACATGATCAACTGTGAGCCAAGGTTGTGGTGACATGATCTTGGCGACCTGGGGCGCAAAGGCTGGTGAACTCAGTAATACATCGAGGGTAGAACCATCTGCAACTATTTCACCTTCGGCTAAGAAGATGACGCGGTCTGCTAGCTCGGCCACAAGCTCAACATCGTGTGTTGCAAGCAGGACAGGGTTATTTAGTGTTGTTGCATACTCTTTGAGTGCCAGAGTGAAGAGTGCTTTAGCTTGATAATCCAATCCTCGTGTGGGCTCATCAAGAATGAGCAGCTTGGGATTTCCGGAAAGGACGATGCTCAGAACAAGTGCTAACCGTTGTCCTTCAGAAAGATCATGATGGTGTGCGGTTTCAGAGATTGCAGGAACAAGTTTATTTAAGAAAGAGAAGGTAGTTCCTGGTTCGAGACCAGCTTGCGTATCGGCTTGGGTGCACTCTTCCCGAACGCTCTGACCATAAAGTAAATCGGCTGGTTCTTGTGGTACATAACCAATTGTTTGTCGCCTTTGGCTTCCGGCAAGCTCTGCCGGATTTCCACCATAGACGCGAACAGTGCCGGCGTTAGGTTTAAGAACCCCCACGATTGCTTCCAGAAGTGAACTCTTACCAGCACCATTGCGCCCCATGAGAGCGACGATTTCTCCCTGGCCGATAACGGTAGAAATCTTATGTAGCGCAACGTCACTGCCATATGCAATCTGGAGCGAATCAACTTCGATAACAGGAGAAGTGATTGGTCGTTGATGCGCCACGGTGCTTGTCTCGATGTTTCGAACATCGGAAGTTAATCGGCGTACTTCTCGCACGCTGGTGCCAAACTCACTCAAGTTCAGAGCGCGAGCAAGTCGGATAATCGGTGGAACGAGAGTGGATTTTTCTAGTATCTCTTCCGCGCTACCGATAGAGGTCTCCCCATCACTTTCAATGTAAATAATTCGATCGACGAATTGGATAACTCGCTCCAAGCGATGCTCAGCGATAATGACAGTGACGCTCAAGTCGTGCACGAGGCGATGCAACACAGAGAGCACTTCCTCAGCCGCTATGGGATCCAGCGCACTGGTGGGTTCATCAAGTACTAAAACTTTGGGATGCATCACTAGAGCTGACGCAATAGCCACACGCTGTTGCTCACCGCCACTAAGAGAACTAATAGTTCTATTGCGAACTGAATTCAGACTAAGTAGATCAAGAACTTCTTCTACACGCTTTCGCATCACATCAGGTGCGAAATTCAACGCCTCCATACCAAAGGCAATTTCTTCTTCGACAATGTCTGTCACAAAACCATTAATAGGATTTTGACCAACAATTCCCACCAAGTGAGCAAGGGAACCTGGCTTCACCTCACGGGTTGAAATTCCGTCGACAGTAATATCACCGGCAAGAATTCCACCTGTGTGGTGAGGGACAAGTCCATTGATAAGGCGAAGCAGCGAAGATTTTCCAGATCCGGTCTGGCCCATGACCAAAACCATCTCACCTTCCTGAATTTCGCAGGTGAGATCCTCTAAGACCGTCTTCGTAGAGTGCGGATAGATAAGTGAGACATTAGAAAAGGTGATCATGAAGCGACCATCACAGTTGCAGCGGCCACAGCAGTTATCACAAAGTAAAAATCACGAGCAAGCCAGGGTGCGGGGCGATAGCGAGATCTCTTTCGGCTCACGCCATAACCGCGTGAATCCATTGATTGCGCTAGCTGCAATGAGCGAGTGAGAGTTTCCTCCAGTAGTGGAAGGGCGATAGTGCGTAACGAGAGTTTTTCTATGCCTCTCATCTGTTGCGCTCTTCTTATTCGCTTCACACTCTGGGCAAGTTGCGGAAAGACGGAAGTTGCAATCACGAGAGTGATTCCTATTTCATAGATAAATACTGGTAGTACTCGAAGTAACTTGTGTGGACTAGTCAGAGCTGATGCTGCTCCGAAGAGTGCAATCATGGTTGCGATGATGACGCCTTCGTGAACTGAGGAAGAGAGTCGTTCTAGGGTTACTGCGCCACCGATACGAATTCCTTGCATCCAGGAAGGTAATACCAGAATGGGGATTCGAAAGATTTCGCTTCCTGGGATGGGAACACCGATGAGTACTCCGATGATTGCGCGTAAGGCAATGATGAGAACTCCTATTCGAAGTGACCACCAAAAGGTTGCATTCCACGGTGATCCATCTCTTCGAAGGTAGACAACTAAAGCCGCTACACCCACTGTGGCAAGTGCCACCCATGTGTTATCTAAAGCCACGATTCCGATTGAGAGAACCAGCGACCAGACCCACATGGTGAGCGGGTGTAGCGGTTTAGTCATAAGGATTTTTAGTTACTTCTTTTGAAGTGCAGCGGGAGTTTTGATCTCTACGCCACATTCCTTCTTTGGATAGCCGTTAAAGCCACAGATCAGTCCAGATTTATCTGCACGAACTTTGACTACCTGACCCAAGACATCGATACCTTGTGAATTCATGGCGGTGGTGACGCAGCGAGTGATTGTCTTTGGCACTATTTCACCTGCCGGTGCATATGCCTTGTTTCCAAAGTCAACTACTAGTGCGATGCGCTTTTTACCGGCTGTTGCTTTCGTATTTCCACAGATTGTCGCAAAATTTGCCTTCACTGAAGGTGCTACAGATGGAATGTCGTCGTTACTAAATACGAAAGACCATCCTTCAACTGCACCATCTTTGATATCAACAGTTGGCCCTGTCATTGCAGCAGTCCAGTTAGTGGCTCCTGGCGCGGCTTGAAAGTAACCCCAATAGCGATAGCCCTTAGCGGCTGCATTGGATGGTGCCATTGAAATGGCTTGTGATGCGATCAAGATGATCGCGATGAGTGTTGCTGTTTTACTGTGCTTCATTTACTGGAGTCTCCTGTGTAAGAGAGTCTCACAGGGGTAGCTCGCAAGCAGTAGGCGAAAGTGGCCTAGTAACCGTTGGACTACACCCCGCAAACCTCGGCGGGTGTTGGTCTATTGCAAATATCTGGGTGGGTAATCCGACTTGATTGGAAGATGAATCTTCTGCTCTTACGGTTGCGGGTCAGCGTCGGATTTGCACCGAACTTCCCCCACGGAGATATCTATTAAGTTGTGGTCGAACCAAACCATATGAGATGACCCTTGGCAACTAGCCACGCAAGGACATAAGGTGCTCGACATGGAATATAGACGCCTCGGAAGTTCAGGAATGTATGTCTCAGAGATTTCTTATGGAAACTGGGTTACTCATGGTTCCCAAGTTGAATCTGAGGCAGCAGCAAAGTGTGTAAAGGCAGCACTGGATTGTGGAATCACGACATTTGATACCGCCGATGTCTATGCCGGCACCAAGGCCGAAGTTATATTAGGTAGAGCGCTCAAAGGCGTGCGTCGCGAATCCTACGAGCTACTTACTAAGGTCTACTGGCCCACTGGTCCTGGAAAAAATGATCGCGGACTATCTCGTAAACATATTATGGAATCCTGTAACGCATCACTTAAGCGCTTGAAAACCGATTACATCGACCTCTATCAGGCGCATCGTTTTGATGTGGAGGCACCACTAGAAGAAACCTTAAGTGCATTCGATGATCTCATTCGTCAGGGCAAAGTTCATTACATCGGTTTCTCAGAGTGGACCGCTCCGCAAATAGCGCAGGCGTTGGCGATTCAAGATGCCCGCGGATATAACCGATTCGTCTCCAGTCAGCCGCAATATTCAGCGCTATGGCGCGTTATTGAAGCTGAAGTAGTTCCACTTTCAAAGAAAGAAGGCATTGGTCAGATTGTCTGGTCGCCAATGGCGCAAGGAGTTCTCACCGGTAAATACCTACCGGGTGTGAAGCCACCAGCTGGTTCTCGCGCAACCGATAAGAAGAGCGGGGCGGGCTTTATTTCGGCATTCATGAAGAATGAAATTCTGGTTGCTGTGCAAAACCTCAAGCCAATCGCAGCCGATCATGATTTAACCACCTCGCAGTTGGCTCTGGCCTGGGTGCTGCAAAATGAAAATGTCTCTTCTGCAATTATGGGCGCAACCAAACCTGCTCAGGTGAAAGAGAACGTCAAAGCATCTGGAGTGAAGCTAGCTAAAGATGTCATGGCAGCTATCGATAAAATCCTGGGGGATTTGCCGGAACGTAGCGCCGATATGGATAAGACTCCACGACCACGCGCCTAAAGAAAAAGTTTAGAAAGAGTCTCCGCGCTTGATCGCTGGCTTGGGTGTGCGCATCCTGCGCATCTGAGTGGATCGAAGCCAGCCATACATTCCAATGCCCTTTAGATCTGAGCCCGGGAACTTCTCGGCGACGACCTTCTTCAAGGTGCGACTTAGGAAGAATCCATCAACTACTGATGTCAAAAGCACGGCATACATGATGAAGATACTGCCGAGTTGGAAAACCCTAGAAGGGATTAAAGTTAGAACTAGAACTACGAAGATGATTGGTAGGAAGTATTCGCCAACCGAGCGTCTGGAATCAACATAGTTACGAACAAATCTTTTAACCGGTCCCTTATCGCGAGAAGGAAGAGCGCTCTCATCACCGCGAAGGTAGGCGGCGCGTTGTGCCACGCGCGCTGCGCGAGATGCTTCTTTCGCGCGAGCCTTCTCTGCCTTAGTCGAAGCTGGTGCAAGAGATGAAACCTTGCGAGCAGCCTCTGCCTCTTTGCGCTTAGGAGTTGGGCGACCTTTTTTATCGTCTGTTGATTCAGTCATGGGCGCAACTATAGAGCGAGCATCTGTTCTAGAGCCAACTTTGCATACTTTGCTACGCGTGGATCGACCTTAATCTCATTGACGACGTGGCCGGCGATGATGGACTCCATCGACCAGACCAGGTGCGGCAGGTCGATTCGATTCATAGTCGAGCAGTAGCAGACCGTCTTATCCAGGAAGACAACTTCCTTATCTGGATTATTGGCGGCTAACCTGGAGACCAAGTTCAGTTCGGTGCCAACAGCCCACTTACTGCCTGGTGCTGATTGCGAAACTATCTGAATGATCTTCTCGGTACTGCCAACAACATCTGCCTCCGAGACCACCTCGTACTGACACTCTGGATGGACAATTACTTGCACACCGGGAATTCGGGTGCGAACTTCATCAATAGATTCGAGAGTAAAGCGACCGTGAACTGAGCAATGTCCACGCCACAGAATCATCTTCGCCCCACGGATTTCATCTTCAGTAAGGCCGCCCATTGGTTTCCATGGGTTCCAGAGCACGCAATCTTCCAGTGATAAGCCGAGAGATAGCACTGCAGTGTTGCGACCTAAATGTTGATCAGGCATAAACAAGACTTTCTCTGATTTAGAAAAGGCCCACTCAAGTGATTTCTGCGCATTCGATGAGGTGCAAATCGTTCCGCCATGTTCGCCGGTAAAACTTTTGATTGCAGCAGATGAATTCATATATGTCACCGGCGTCGTGCGCGAGGCAACACCTAACTTCTCCAGATCTTTCCAACATTGAGCAACTTGATTAGCGGTAGCCATATCTGCCATTGAGCAACCAGCGGCTAAGTCAGGAAGTATGACTCTCTGTTTCTCGCTAGTAAGAATGTCGGCACTTTCTGCCATGAAATGAACGCCACAGAAAAATATGAATTCGGCGGAACTTTGTGCTGCCGCAGCTTGTGCCAGTTTAAATGAATCACCGGTGATATCGGCAAATCGGATTACTTCATCACGTTGATAATGATGACCAAGGATGAGGGCGCGATCACCCAAAGTGGCTCGGGCAGCAATCGCTCTAGCAACCAGAGTGGGATCACTTGCCGCCGGTAACTCACCCGAGCAGGAGACGCCCCGTTCAGAGGCGAGGTCTTTTCCCTGGCCTAGGACGAGCAATTCTGAGAGCGAGATAGACACGGGAGCATTGTCATCTCTTTCGGTTAGCCAGGGCAACCCGGCGCGAGTATTCTTAGCCACATGACTACTGAAATGACTTCAACTCCTGTCGAGCTTACAACTGGCATCACACTCACCGATGTCGCAGCCGCAAAGGTTTCAGCCCTTTTGGCTCAAGAAGGTCGCGATGACCTCTACCTGCGTGTGGCAGTTCAACCAGGTGGATGCTCTGGCCTTAAGTACCAGCTCTACTTCGATGATCGCGCACAAGATGGCGATATCGCTCGTGAATTCGGTAGCGTCAAAGTTGTCGTAGACAAGATGAGTGATCCATATTTGATGGGCGCTTCAATTGATTTTGTAGACACAATCGAAAAGCAGGGCTTCACAATTGATAATCCAAATGCGCAGGGTTCATGCGCATGCGGCGATTCATTTAACTAGTCTCGCCTTTTACTGCATAACTTAAGGATAGATTGCGCCCATGAAAATCGGCGTTGCAGGCTCTGTTGGTCTAGATCATTTGATGACCTTCCCGGGCAAATTCACAGACTCACTCGTCGCCGGCTCGCTTGAAAAAGTTTCGCTCTCTTTCCTTGTTGATGGTCTTGATGTCCGTCGTGGAGGATGTGCGGCTAATATTTCTTTCGGACTTGGTGTTCTAGGACTTAACCCAATCTTGATTGCCGCAGTGGGAAAAGACTTTGCTGATTACGATGCCTGGCTCACACGTCACGGCGTGGACACTTCACACGCACTAGTTTCTACCGTACAACACACTGCCCACTTCACTGTCACAACAGATACTGAGCTCAATCAGATTGCATCTTTTTTCCCTGGTGCGATGTCAGAGGCTCGCAATATTGAGTTAAAGCCAATCATCGACAAGGTGGGTAAACTCGACATCCTGGTTATTTCACCTGATGACCCCGAGGCGATGTTGCGCCACACAGAGGTCGCACTTGCTATGGGAATAGCAGTGGCAGCAGATCCTTCTCAGCAGATGGCACGGATGTCCGGTGAAGAGATTAAGAAGCTCATTGATGGAGCTACCTATCTCTTTATGAACGAATACGAGTTAGCACTTGCCATTCAAAAGACTGGTTGGAGTGATCACGAAATTCTGCAGCGCGTGAAATATCGCATCGTCACTTTAGGTTCGGAAGGTGCCCGGGTTGAAAGTGTTGATGGAACATTCATTAAAGTGGGATGTGCCAAAGAGAAAGCCAAAGTAGATCCAACAGGTGTTGGTGATTCATTTAGATCCGGTTTCGTTGCCGGACTTGCGTGGGGACTCTCTCACGAAAGGTGCGCCCAGCTTGGTTCAATGATTGCCACCTACGTTATTGAAACGACCGGCACCCAGGAATATCGCTTTACCAGCGCTGAATTCCTTACTCGCTTCACCGAGGCATACGGTGATCAGGCAGCAAGTGATATCGCTAGCCACCTTCCCGTTTAAGAAGTAATCTCCGAAACCGCGCTTGCTAAATCTTGAATATCCGCACGGGTCATCCCAGATTTCAAGGTGATGAGCAGGTGTCCATCAGTTGGATAACCCATTGCAGCAAGCACGTGGCTTGGCTGCAGATCTGCGGGGGAGCAGGCAGAACCTGAGTCCACATCTATTGAGCGGGCCGATAATTCGCGAACTAAATGCTCTCCGTTAAAGCCTTCAACGATGATGGAGAAAACGCTAGAAATACAAGGTGCTTGTGGGGCAACGATGCGCACGCGAGGAACAGCAGATAGTGCAGAGAGTGCGAATTCGCGCAGTGCCGGGTCTTCGATAGTGAAGTTCTCTAGCGCAACGGAAGCGGCTATCAACAAGGGCAGTGAAAATGTTCCGGGAGACTTAATTGGTGCAATATGTGGCAGCGGATATGAATATTGACTTCTGTTCTTAATCGCAAGAATTGCTAAACCACCAGGGCCATACCAGGAGCGGGCATCAAAGAGGGCGGTATCCCAACGATCCGGTAGAGCAATCCTCGAGCCAGCCGATGTGGCATCGATGGCAACAAATTCCGATAGCTCAGCAACAGCTTCTGAATCTTGCACGACTCCAGTTTCACCGTTGGCTAATTGCAGTGAAAGAACGGAATCTTTTGGAATCTGGGAAGAGTTGATTGCTCCCCGATCATCGACCTGTAGCTCTGCAATTGTCCCGCGATGAGTTCTTGCTATCGCTCTGATCTTTCCTTTGTCGGTAGCAGAGTATGCAAAGGAGAGATCATCTCGAAGAAGTCCAGCAATCGCTAGGTAGTGACCCAGAGCCGGTTCACCCAGTACTTCTAAGGAATCCGCCGGCACCTTCAAGTGAGCAGCGATATTTTCCAGGGCCTGATTATGCAAAATTGCTGCACGTGCCGATGATTGTGAAAGCTTCTTGGGGTCAGCCCACCCTTGGTCAAAGGCAGCCAGGAGTGCGCTACGAGCCACCTCGGGTAGAGGCGACTCTGAGGTGAAATTTCCTGTGACATGAACCACCGGGTGAACGCTACTCGCTCGAATGGTTGCATGCACTTCGCGCCACTATCCTTAAGCCATGTCTTTAGACGCACCACGCAACTGGCGCCCTCTCCGAGTAGCGGCAGCCATACTCCCAACTCTCTTTCTCTTGAGCGGCTGCTCATTTGATCTCAAAAATGTTTCTGGAATGGGCTTTCCCAAGAACATTTCGAGTGTCAATGATATTTCCCTCTCGCTCTGGCAAGGCTCATGGATTGCAGCCGGAGTCGTTGGAGTCTTCACTCTCATTTTGATTCTTTGGCCAGCGGTCTTTCATAGAGCTCATGCAAGTAAAGGCGAGTTTCCGAAGCAGACCCAGTACAACGTTCCGGTTGAAATTCTCTACACAGTGATTCCATTCATTATCGTTGCGGTTCTCTTTTACTTCACCGTCGTAAAAGAAAACAAGATTGTTGATAAGACAACACCGGTGAAGCATGAAATTTTGGTCAATGGATTCCAATGGTCTTGGCAATTCTCATACCCAGAAGCTGGCGAGAAGGCAGTCGTCACGGGCTCACCTGCACAACCACCAACTCTCTATATTCCGAAAGGTGAGAGTGTGCGCTTCACACTCAATGCCAACGATGTGATTCATGGATTCTGGATTCCAGCATTCATGATCCAGATGCAGAATTTGCCGGGGGAGACTAACCACTTGCAATTTACCGCCAACAAGATTGGGGAATTCCCTGGTCGATGTAACATTTTGTGCGGTCGAAATCA
>Ga0214921_10003065_pt1 | contig 26241 bp, 27 predicted proteins | sample LL1505_MetaG_FD_177992 | JGI IMG/M metagenome (GOLD analysis project Ga0214921, IMG submission 177992) | Freshwater microbial communities from Lake Lanier, Atlanta, Georgia, United States - LL-1505 | ecosystem: Environmental > Aquatic > Freshwater > Lake | place: USA: Georgia | collected... | reverse complement strand
GAATCGGTCTTTCCTCGCAAAACTCAAATCTGAATTTGGCTGGATCCACCGCCGGAGTAAATCCGGGTCTTGGCATCAGTTATCACGGAGGAGGGTTTAACCTAAACAACAATTCCGTAAGCGAGAGTGATACCCTTTGGACTTTGACTTCTTACGGTGCCAGTAAGTCCGGAAATCAAGGAATTCCTAGTCCAGGATATGGCAGCTCGGGTAATTACTGGTCGCAACTCTCCCTGAATGTGAAATACCTTGGCTCCAATCAATTTGACCTAACGCCAGAAGTATACGATGTAAATCAAACTACGGGAGCAGTCGGATCTCTGATGGCGTATGGTGCAACGCAAACCTATACAAATTCTAATCTTGGTACGGCAAGTGTGCTCTATCCATATTTCTCAAGCAACGGGAGCCGTTTTGTAGGAGCTGATAATATCACTATGCCTGTCCCCGAACCCTCCGCACTTTCGCTTCTCGCTGTTGGTTTAGGCGGACTGGCGTTAGTGCGGCGTCGTCGTCGGTCGTAATCCGCAGTCCGCCACCAATCCCCAACAAAACCCGTAGTCCCCGATTCTTGTGCCTGACTGGATTCGGGGCAGTGGGCAGATAACTCATTCCGATTGAACAGACATGAATCCGCTATTAGGGTGGCTTTATGGGGGTCCCGGGTTGGCCCCCTAAGACCTTCCCCCGCCCATTCTCAAATGTCGCTCCGCGACGGGATAGATGTCCGCTTTCGCGGGGGAATTCAAATCCCGGCGGCCCGATGTGAATTTCGGTAATCTAACCGGTTCCATCGGACCTAGTTCTTGAATGAATCGAAATTCACGAGGGCGCCAATCTCATCCAGCCGGAGGCGAAAGAGGATTGTGCCAGGGGGGGGTGTCCGGGGGTCAATATCCCGGCGGCCCGATGATTTAAAGCCCGTGAAAACCTGTTCTGGCCAATAGGGTTAGGGAGGTGGGGGATTTTCCCGAATTTTCAGTTCGCTACGGAAGAGCGGTAAATCTACTTTATTAAAAATGAATAAAAAATGGGCTATTCTTCTAGTAGGGTTTTTCTTTATCGGGACGGCGCAGGCAAGGCTCGGGGAAAGCAAGGAGCAACTCGAAGCTCGATATGGAAAATCGACCAAACTTCCTGAAAAACTAAAAAAGTATTCCCTAGGAGCTGAATGCTATGCGTTTAGTGATGAGACTTATTATTACATTTATTATCTGGTTGAAAATCGTTCAGTAGCTCTGATGCTTGGCAAAAATAAAAATAAAGGTTCATTGAAGGAGGAGGAAGTAGAAGAATTCTTAAAAGAGAATTCCTCTGGCGCTGGTTTCAAAAAAGACCAAGAACAAAAAGTGGATTCAAAGTTTACCCAAGTATACGTTGAGCCCGAAAAAAAGAGTTTCGCTATTTGGGAAAAGGGAGCAGGGGTAATGTCCATTAGCACATGGCAATGGGCCGAAAAAATGGGTGATGAATCTGTTGTTAAAAAATATTTATCCGAACAAGATATAGCGAATGCGCAGAAAATGATTGAGAAGGAAAGATCTGAAATAAAGAACTGAACGATAATATAACATGATATAATAAATACAATTTTGCTTCTCGCCGTTGGTTTAGGCGGAAGGGCGATGATACGGCGTCGTCGGTCATAATCTATAGTCCGCCACCAATCCCCAACAAAAGCGGTAGTCCCCAAATCTCGAAGTGAACTGCTTCGGGGTTGTGGGAACACTGGAAAAGCGATCTAGAGAAGGCTTTGCGATAGCAGGGAAGTAGTGCTTAATTCACTTCATGCGATCGTTCTTTGTTCTTCTGTTTCTTGGAGCTGTTTCCACCCATGCTCAAAACCCCTCCGCCATCTTGCGCGTTCCTGTCGTTTTTTCCGGTGGGCATGAAACCGATCCCCGTGACCACGGTCGGCCGGTGGTGCTGATTGCCGGAGCACTCGGGGTTCCGCCCGAAGTCTTCCGAGATGCCTTTAGCCGGGTGCACCCGGCCAATCCGGAAAGGGGCCCTGTCCCACACGAAGCCCAAGCCAACAAGGCCGCTCTCTTGGCCACGCTAGGAAAGTACGGAGTGACCAACGAAAGATTGGATCAAGTTTCAGATTATTACCGCTACGTGGCCAGCCGGCATGAACTATGGCCTACTCAACCTGCTGTTGCTTATGCCTTGGTGCAAAACGGAAAGATTGTCGGATACGATATTGAAAATGATGGCTCGGGGTATAGCTCCATCCCGCAGATAACCGTTCCCGGTTTTGCCGATCACCCCAAAGCGGCACTTGCCTTTGGAAAAGAATTTGAAAAAAACGGCTCGGTCCTATCTATCAGCGAGCGATGAAAAAGCCGTGGTTTGGGTTAAACGAAAAAATATAATCCGCAATACCCTGCTAATCCCGGCGGCCCGATGAACTAAAATGCATTCTTACCTTTTCGGATCGACCCCTTTCTCCTTTTTTTGGGGAGCACCGGAAATGCAGTCAGCCACGAATCAGCGAAACAAATCAGAATGCGTGCCTGTGCGTTCCAAGCGCAGATGATCATGAGAAGCGGTATAAATCAAAACCCAATCAGGCTCGATATGGAGATCACGGGATCCTACAAACTCTCCATAAAGCGGATGGTCCTTGTAGGAAGGTGGTAGAGGATCGGATTCGATCAAAAGATTGATGACCTTCTTGAGTTTGGAAAGGTCTTTGCCTCGTTTCTTGGCTCTCTTGACGTCTTTCCGAAAGGCTGTCGTGCTGCTAACCGATCTCACAGACTGAGATCACGATAGAGGTCCTTCTTGGAGGCATAGTGCTTCACGCCTTTGCCCTTTCGGCTAGCCCGAAGAACTTTAGCCGTTTCCGCATTAGGGAGCTCGACTTGAAAGGGAAGACCTCTACGAAGTTGGATTTGGTGGAAGAGAAGCTGAATCGCATCGGAAGCGGTCATTCCCAAAGAGGAAAGAATTCGCTCAGCCTGGGTTTTGACCGTGGGAGTGATCCGAGCCCGAATCGTGGTGGTTTTTAGCATGGGGATAACGTGGCACAAATGTAGCTACAAGCAAGTAGTTGCTTTGCCATGCGTATATCTTGGCTACCTCTCGGATAACGGCCACTGAAGAGTCCCAGAAGTTTCTGCATCATTCTGAAGGGTTCATAGCGCGTGCGCGTAAGCGCACAATTCCATCGACCTGGAAGGGTAACCGCAAAGGCCAGGAGCGGGTGTGCGGGGGCCAATATCCCGGCGGCCCGATGAATTAAAGACTGTAAAAACCCGTTCTGGTGGATGGGGTTAGGGAAGTGGTGGATTAACCCGGCTTTTGAGTTCATTGGGGAACTGTCATGGCCGTTTCAAAGTATTGTAAAATTAAAGGATAAATGCTAAATCAAGAACTTGAACATTGATCATATAATTAAGTATTTAACTGGAAGTGTATCCAAAACGACTCTGGGTTTCTTTCTTTGTATATCAGCTCCTTTGTTGCTCGGAACAGTATTTGCCAAAATAAATTCCAGCCCCCCTAATTGGCGTGAAGGAGGGATAAGGGGCCGGCTTCTTGCCCAATATACAGGACTATTATATCTGATTATAGCAATCATTGCTGAATCTGACTTTTCTACACTGGAAAAGATCGGTCTGATTGGTTTGTTTGCACCAATTTGGGTTATCTTTTGTTACATTGTTTTTGAAATAGCCATCTTATTACAGGAGCGAATTAGCAATATATCTGGTCAAACCGATTTTGATTATAAAACAGCAATTATACATATTATTACAAACTCTTGGTTAATATTAGTTAAACCATTCGTGTTATTGGTTAGCTGGTTTTCTAGCGGCTATACCAAAAGCACTTCTCAGTCCCCCACCAATCCCCAACAAAACCCGTAGTCCCCGGTTTCCGTAGCTGACTGCTTCCGGGGCAGAGGGGAGATAGCTCATTCCCAGCGAACAGACCTGAGTCCGCACAGCTTATGGCGAATAGGATTTCAGGGGTTCACGTCTTTTCTTCGATACACCAGGTCATAATAGTTACGGCTTCCCTTGTGTGTGTGGAAAAGTGTTCGTCGGATCTCTTCAAAGCCCATAGTTGTGAGAAAGAACCCTATTTCATCGGCCTTGCAGCATCCTTGATAGGATTCGAAGTCCGCTGCTTCCGTTTTAATGTATTGAAACTGACTGAGGATATTCTGAGCCCCCTTGAGAACCAAGAGTTCGCTCCCTTGGGTGTCCAGCACCAGGGCATCGTAGTGTCTTATGTCTATATTATTGTCCTGTAAAATAGTCGGGAGAGTTTTGCTCTCCATGGGAATGGATTCAACGTAGTGAACCTCGGGCCAAAGGACTTTGTGGTCGGACAGTTTGAAAATACTCGAAGAGACGGCTGCATTGGATGAAACGTTAAAGGTGTAGGACTTTCCGTCGCAATCTGTGATCAGGCCCAGTAGGGCTTTTTGGCGGGGGTAGGGGCGCAAATTCGAGATCAAGGTTTCGTAAACAGAGGGGATGGGCTCAATCCATACGACATCCAGGTTTCTGCGATGATAGTGTTCCCTTTCCGATCCGGTATTGGCTCCCACATGAATGACGCCTCTTACATCCCGCAAAAAGCGATCGGGGTCATTGAATGAAAAGAAATCCCGCAGTGCTCTTAGGGAATTCCTGATGAAAGGACTATGCATGGGTCTCTCGAGTCTAAATCAGGCGAAAATATCTTTGGGTTTCATGCGGGATTGAGAATCCGAGAAGCAATGTAACAATCGATCTCTAGTTTCTAGCCATGGCTTTGTCTACCTCGTTCTTGATAGTGCGGCCATCAGACTGAGGCCCGTACCTTTTCGCTTGGAAGTTTCTGGCAAATCTTTAGCAAGGAGTCTTATGACCTACTTCCTCCAAGCGCTAAAAAAATATGCAACCTTTTCCGGTCGAGCCCGACGGAAGGAGTTTTGGTACTTCATTCTTTTTTCATTTATTTTGCAATTTGTGGTGAGCGCTGTCTTGGGTTTTGTCGAAAGAAGTTTTCTTATCGAGGAGGGGCAGGAACCGTTTCTTCCCGGGATGGTCTCGCTGATCTTTAATCTAGGTCTTTTTCTCCCGAGCTGGGCTGTTCTTTGGCGCAGAATGCATGACTTGGGCAAGAGCGGTTGGTTTGGATTGATCCCCATCTACAATCTCATTCTGGCGTGTCAGGATGGAAACAAAGGGGACAACCGCTTCGGGCCCGATCCTAAGGCCTGATTCCTCTTGCAGCAGGGTGGGCGAAAAAATTCCCTAGTTCAATTTGCGCGAAAACAAAAAACTCGTCCAAACTGGAGCCTGTAATTCCTTAATTGGATGTGTTCAGGCCCGAAGACAAAAAAAGATGAGGCCGAATAGGCTGGTCCAGAAAAGGAGGCCCGTCCCCAGTGCGGCGAGCCAGATCTTGGTTTGGCTGCCCGTAGCCTCTTGATTGTCCTCGGATTCTGCTGAATTCACTAGTCTCTCCTTTAATTAGTGCCTTTTGTTGGTATGACGCAGATGTTTGCGCGAAGCTATTAAGAGGGGAGACCTCTAAATAGTAACTGATCGGGAATTAGTGAATAAGGAACAGCAATAATCTTATCCCTAAAAGGGTAAAAACTTGATTACTGAAGCAAGTTATTTGGGGGTTTGCTGGTAACTTAAGTGGGAGGCATGGGGTTGCGGCTGGGCTGTACTGACAGCAGAATAACTGTGGAATTTATGCCAATCTCCCTTTCTAGCCGAGAAAAAGAACCCTCCGGAATAAAGGCTGTGAGGAGGAATAAGTTCAGGAGGTGGTGGAGAAAGCCCTTGGCGGTGATTTTGCTTATTTCTCTAGGAATTCATCTTTTGTTGCTTTTCATTTTCGGTGGGACGGTGCTTTTCCGTGAGAGGAAGAGCCCCATGGTTTTTCATGCTGAGAGCGTGCCGCATGAAAAGAGTGTCGAGACCGAGCCACCCAACCCGGAGGAGACCGCACATCAGGAGGTCAGCGACGAAGAGGCGCCTCCCAACGAAGTGGGGTCGTCCCAAGAGGCCGTGCCCGCGGAAGCCGTGGTGAAGTTGAGTGGGCAGAGTGGCTGGGCCCCGCCGGTAAGAGGGGAGGGACGGGTTCCAGTGGCCGGGTTGAGTGGCAAAGGAACGGGCCGGGGGCGGGGCAAGGCGCAACTGTTTGGTGCTGTGGTGGGGGACAAGAAGTTAGGGGTGATTGCCGACGTATCCGGTTCGATGCAGCCGTATTTGGAAAGGGTGATGAGGGAGATTTTTGAGAACTTTCCGAATGCAGAGGTGGTTCTGGTAGGCGGATGCGGAATGGAGTCGTTTGATTCTTCATCTCCTGCGCCAAAGTCACGGTCAGGGGGACGGAAAAAGAAACCGAGAAGGGAGGAGGTCTCGATGACTCCTCCCCACGTGGTTGATTTTAGCAGTCAGGAGGGATTGTCCTCCCCGCCGATTCAGGGAAGTGGTTTCGGAGGGCTACGGCAGAGCTATCCGAAAGTATTCGAAACCCTGCGCAAACGTTCCGCTACTTGGATTGTGGTCGGGGATGGTGCGGAGTCAGCGACACGGCTGGCTTTTGATCATTTGGCCGGGGATCATGTACAGGCGATCTACTGGTTTTCGGACTTTCAGGATTCCGTGGAGACGGGGGAGGGCGATAGGGCGGCAAAGAGTGTCCGGGACAATAAGATTGATGTGTATCTCCATCCGATCGATGGGTTGAAAAATATCCGAAATTGGTCTGAAAAGGTAGGGGCGAAGACGATTGAGGTGGAATTAGGAAAAAAATAAGAATGTAATGAAGATGGATAAGGGAATATTGGGGATGAGGATAAGGGCGAGCTAGTTCGCTCAGCGTTTGCGGAGTAGTTCGAGACGGCAGGCGAAGCCGCCCAAGTCGACGGTCTGTTGAAATTCTAGATGGAGCGAAGGATCGGCGGGTTTGATTTTGAGGGGATTGACCCAGACCATCCGACCGCCGGGTCGGAGCGAGACGGAGGCGAGGGCAAAAAGTTCCTGCAAGAGGCCGCGAAGATTGGGAATGGGGACGCGTTTTCCAAGGGGAGGATTGGTGATGAGAAGGGAGATGCTGCCAGGAGTGCAGCCGGAGATTTTCAGAAAATCCCGAAAATCTTTTTGGACGAAGTTTGCACGAGTCCCTGAGATTCGGGCAGCTCGCCAATTGGCTAGAGTGGCCTCGATGGCGGCAGGGGAGAGGTCGGTGCCCAAAACGGTGGAGACTCCTCCCAAACGGGCACGTTCGATCAGTTCCAAGCCTGAGCCGCAAAACGGATCCCAGACGGTCTCGTTCGGGAAAGGGCCGGCAAGACGTGCCATGGCGGCGGCCAGTGGAGGGTGGGAGGCGGCGGGAACGTCTTGTTGGCGATAGGGGAAGCGGGGGTCGGGGGTGAGGCGGGGGCGGAGTTCGACCCAATCGCCGCCGGAATCGGGATGGACCTCGATAGCCCAGGGGGCTTGGCGTGAGTCGTTGAGGAGATCGGGGCAGAGGGAGTAAGCCTTTTGTACGGTTTGCAGGATGGCGGAGCGTTGGTGGCCCTTGGCGACGAACTCTAGGCGATAGCGGATGGGGCCGTGAGTGAAGGTTTGGCAAAGTTGGCGGTTGAGTGGCGAGGCAATGAGATGGGCGAGGGGATCGGAAAGGTCCCGGCTTTTAGGGAGTGTACCCAGCAGGAAAGAGGCGGTGGAAAAACAGCGGAGAGAGTAGAGATCGTGCAGGTTGAAAGAGGAGGTGGGGGCGAGGGTGAGGAGGCCGGGCCGAATTTCGATTATGCGGAATTTATCCGTGGTATCCTTGATTTCACGTGTGAGGATGGGTTCGAGTCCGGTGCGGCAGCGGAGGTGAATGCGGAGGGGGGCGGAGTTGGGGAGGGTGGAATCGAGACGAATGGAAGAGGGTTTTTGTTGGCGGGCGAGGTTGGCCTTGGCTCGCTGTTCCGTCAGGTGGGGAAGGGGGGCTCCCTGGGAGCGAATGAGGTCGAGAGTGGCGGAACCACCGATTTTGTTGAGGGCCTGTCCGAGAAACTTCTTTTCCCGGTCGATCTCTGACTTTTGCAGAAGTTGAAGAAGTTGACGCTCCTCGGTGCGGCCAGCGCCGATCTTGGGGAGGGCGTTCATGGCATAGCGACGGATTTTTTCCGAAGGATCTTGGAGAAGGGAAAGGAGCCATTGGCGAACGGGCTCTTTGAGTTCGGGCTGGTTGGCGTCCGGAAAGCCGGCGCCGATGGCGCGGATGACGGCGACGCGGGCGACTCTTTCTTCTCGAATGGCTTGGTTGAAGCGGGGCACTTCTTCCTGCCAAAGCTTGAGCCAAGGAAGGACGCGGAGTTCCCGATAGAGGTCTTTTGTGGGGTTGGACTCCTTTTTGGCCATGAGAGAGGATCGGTTTAATAGGGCGGAAGAACAAGGGGGGAATTTCGATGAAGAAAAAACGTGATCCTAGGACTGAGAATGTCCTTGGGGGGGTGAGAGAGTGCTGGGATGCGACCGAAAACAAGTAGGACGGAGATAAAAAATATTCTCCAGGCGGCAAAAGAATGGGGAGGTAGGACTTGGCACGGGGTGGGGATGGCTATGATCCAAGAGATGCGGATTGAGCTGATCACCACGGGTTCGGAACTGCTACTGGGGCAGGTGATGAATTCCCATCCGGGCTACCTATCGGGGAGGCTGGAGGCGATGGGGCTTTCGTTGGCTAGGCAGACCGCGGTGCCGGACGGGAGAGAGGCGATCCGGGAAGTTTTGGCGGAGGGGTGGGGAAGATCCGATCTTTTAGTAATGACGGGCGGGTTGGGCCCCACTTCGGATGATGTGACGCGGGAGGTGGTGGAGGATTTCCTTGGCAAGCCTTTGGAGTATCACCCTGAAATCCATGAGAAGATCTTGGCCTATTTCCGGAAGAGAAACCTGACTCCTCCGGAAATGGTGAAGGTGCAGGCGATGGTTCCGAAGGGGATGGAGGTTTTACCGAATGACCACGGGACGGCCCCGGGTCTGCTGTGGGACGACAAAGGTAAGATCCTCGTTCTTTTGCCTGGGCCGCCCCGTGAATTGGCCCCGATGTATGAAACCTATGTGGAGCCGCGCTTGAGGTCTTTGGCTCGTATGGCGGTGGTGACACGGATTCTGCGCATTCATGGACAAGGAGAGTCGTTTGTTCAGGAGAGGTGTGAGGGGGAGTTGCGTGCGATGGGGTTGGAGGAGATCGGTTACTGTGCGCGTCCTGGGGAGGTGGATCTGAGACTGAAGTCAGCGGATGCGAGTTTATTGGAGCGGGCGGTCGTTCGAGTGAGGGAGGTTCTGGGGGAAGCGGTGTATGCGGAGGGAGGGGAGACGATGGAGGAGGTGGTGGTGAAGCTGGCCCGTTCGAAAGGCTTAAAGTTGGCGACCGCGGAATCATGCACCGGTGGGTTGGTGGCGAACCGGATCACGGATGTGCCGGGGGCTTCCGAGGTATTTGTCGGGGGGTGGGTGACATATTCCAATGAGGCAAAGGTGCGTGAGTTGGCTGTATCGGAGGAGTCTTTAAAGAAATACGGGGCAGTGAGTGCGGCCGTGGCGGGGGAGATGGCCCAAGGGGCAAGGAAGAGGGCTGGGGCGGACTGGGCGGTCTCTATTACGGGGATTGCCGGGCCGGGAGGCGGGAGTCCGGGGAAGCCAGTGGGGTTGGTCTATTTGGGGATCGCGGGGGCCGAAGGAGTGGAAACTATTGAGAAGAAGTTGGTACCGGAGAGAAAGACGTTCAAGGCCATGGCTTCCCAGTCAGCTTTGGACCTGCTACGAAAAAAAATTCAAAAAGGAGCGCATCCTTTTTTTAAAACGGAGGTTTAATCCCATATGGCACCCAAAACAGCAGAAAAAAACGAAAAGAACGAAACTAAGGGCGAGAGTGGCAAGGCCGCCGAACGGCGGAATCTGGATCTGGCCCTGCAATCGATCGTCAAGACCTACGGTGAAAACGCGATCATGCGCTTGGGCGATGCCTCGGCGAAGCTGAAGATCGATGTCATCCCAACGGGATGTTTTTCCATCGATACGGCACTGGGTACCGGAGGGTTCCCTCGTGGGAGAATCGTTGAGATTTTTGGTCCGGAATCATCCGGAAAGACCACTTTGACTCTGACGGCCATTGCCAATGCCCAAAAGCAGGGGGGCACGGCGGCATTCATCGACGTGGAGCACGCGTTGGATCCGGTGTACGCAAAGAAACTGGGTGTGAACATGGATGAACTGTTGGTTTCCCAGCCCGATTCCGGGGAGGAGGCCTTAAACATTGCCGAGACCTTGATTCGATCGAATGCCTTGGACGTGGTGGTGTTGGACAGTGTGGCGGCTTTGGTCACGAAGAATGAGTTGGAGGGGCAGATCGGCGATGTGACCGTGGGTGCGCAGGCTCGGTTGATGAGTGCGGCCATGCGGAAACTGACGGCTTTGATCAGCCGGGCGAGAACGGTTTGCATTTTCACGAACCAGATCCGCGAGAAGATCGGGGTGATGTTCGGGAATCCAGAGACAACACCAGGCGGCCGTGCATTGAAGTTCTTCGCCAGCGTTCGGGTAGATATTCGAAGAATCAGTGCGATCAAGATTCCTGATGGCACAGTCGTAGGCAACCGGACACGGGTGAAAATTGTAAAAAACAAGGTGGCACCGCCCTTCACCGAGGCGGAGTTCGACATCATGTATAATGAAGGAATTTCACGCGAAGGATCCCTGATTGATGCAGCGATCGAGCATAATGCAGTCGAGAAGAAGGGAGCTTGGATTGCCTTTGAGGGCAAGCAACTGGCGCAGGGCCGGGACGCTGCCAAGGAAGAGTTGAAGAAGGATCCGGCTCTTTACGCGCGAGTCGAGAAAGCACTGAAGGCAAAGCTTTCCGGAAAACCTGAGGAGGAATCCGAGACCGTGGTAGTGGAAGGAAAGAAGTAGGGGCTTAGGCCGGTTCGACTTGGATGTTGAACTGGAAAGTGCTGTCTTCGCCCCCAAGGACGAGTTTGTTGGAGCCTGACTGTAGGGGGATGACCATGTGTTCGAATTCTGTTCCCATGGGTTTTGCGTTGAGGATTGTTCCCAAGGTGCTGCCGCGGTCCCGGACGATGAGTTGGGTGCCGGCCCTCTCAATGGAGCAATGATTTCTGGAGATCTGGTAGGGGTAGTTGTCTCGGAGGGATAGATCGTTGGCCGAAAGAATATCAGCCCCCTCTCCGCTTTGGCGTCGGCCGATTCGAAAGGGGAGTCGATCCAAAAACACCTGATCCGGGGAACCGGCTTTGCGCGTTTGGGAGTTGGCGGGGGTGATAGTGATTTTTGGAAGAGGGTGAATCGCAGGATGCTCGATGCTTGTTCCCGTCTCGAGAAGTTGATGGACTTCGGTGGGGGGGGTGTGGCGGAGTTCTAGTTCACGGCGGAGGAGGTCATTGGTATTGCGTAGCCGTTCGAAAAAGGAGGAAAGGAAGGGGGTCAGGGCCGAGGGATCACGTAGAAAGAGGTCGTTGAATTCTTCGGTATTCATGAGGTGAAGACGAGTCGGTTCAAGGGCGCGGGCGGTAGCGGAGCGAGGTTTGTCATCCAGAAGAGCCATTTCCCCGAAGATATCGCCAGGGAGGAGGTGGCCGATGGGGACATCGCCCTGTCCGCTTACCTGAATCAAGATTTCAATCCGGCCTTCGAGGATGCGAAAGGCCTCGGACCCCTGATCCCCTTCACGGAAAATTAGATCTCCTTTGGAAAAAGACTTTTCGCGAATCATATGGAAGGGAATCGTGTTCCACAGGGCATGCGGGGTCAAGGCCGAGGGGGTGATTTATCGACATGCTCAAGTTGGGAATTAAGCCGAAGTTTTTGTTCGAGCCTGTCCTTGGAGGGTGGCAAATTGGGGCATGGTTCAAGGAGGTGATCGTGGTTTTCTGTTTCGGGCTGCCGGGTTGGGGCTTTTGGCTATGAGCATATGGAAAGTCCTCGGGGTTGGGGGCATTCTGGGGGCTGGGGATCAATTGTTGGCGAATCGGGAGACAATGGCTCAATGGGCGCCTTTCTTCCTTTTGGGCATGTTTTTTTTCCGGGGGCCTTTGCCCGCCCGTAAAAGTGTTGCCCGTGTTGCTGGCTTCCAGTTCCTGAATCTGGGGTTCTTGGCCTTGGCGGCCTTTTACGGTTTGGCAGCGGTTCCTGTGGGGTTGGATTTTTCAGGGGTGAAGACGACGGAGAACGCAGTGGAGTCGGACTGGGGGGCTCGCGACCGGTTGAAGGAGGTGGAGGCCAGGATCTCCCAGATGGACCGAGAGACTGCCGAGGCCGGTATCCCGGCAGAGGGGCTCTCTGAATTCAAAAGGAAGGAGATGGAGAACCGGAAGCAGGAGCGCATTCAGCAACTGGAGCAGTGTCGGCAGGAGAAAATTCGGCTGATGGAGGAGTTGGATCGAAGGGAAAAGTTCTTAACGGAAAGGAATGAGCAGGAGAGGGGGTCTTTGCGTGGGAGGTTGCAAAAAGCCCAAACGTTTTGCGGATTGTCCTCGGCGATTCTTTTTTTTCTGGGGATGCATGGGCTAGCGGCGGGTTTTCTTTCGATTGGAGGAGCCGGTTCTGTGGGTGGATTCCCAGTGGTGTCGGCTAGTGGAGGGAAGGTGGAGAATTCAATCCCTGGAGCCCTACGCCCCAAGCGTCCGGCCAACTGATCGTCTCAAGCCCCTTTGGGGGAAAACGAGGAACGAAGATCGGTTAGCGTGAATTCCGTATTGTGCCCAGGTTGGCCTGGGGCAGCAGGTTCATCCAGATGGACATAAAGAAGGCGCGAGCCGAGAGCTGGAAGGGAAATGCGCGATGCCGTGGCCAATGGACCTGATGCCAAAATGGCCAAACGCATGTGAGATTGGTTCAAGAGGGGTTCAGCCAACACACGGAGATCCCGGCGACGTCGAGCGAGGCCGACGATTTTATAGACGTGCGCCCGGGTTTTGCGGAACTGCTGGAGGAGGCGACGCAGGCGAAGTGGGGTTAGTTTTCGCTTGAGGGAGTGGGAGGAGATCACCAGATCTCTTTTAAGGCGTCGGACCGTGCGAAGGACGCGACCCAATCTTGGAATGTTGGTGAGTTCTAAATCGACGGCATCAACAAATGGGATGAATTTCAAAAAGAAAAGAACGCGCTGACGCGAGCGCCAGTTGAAAGAGCCGCCTTCATCCCGCGTTCTGAGGGTTAGGAGCGCCGGGTTGGTGCGTTGGGCTAGGGCTTCTTGGATGCGGTCTGGGTCAACGCCCTTCGCCAAGAGAGTATCTAATCGGATCTCAACCAAATCCACGCCTTCTGGGCAATGGGTTAAATATTTAAGCCCTTGAGCGGTTGAAACCGTTCCGATGACTAAGGGAACCTGTTTCCAGGATATAGCCCTTTTGGGAGGGGCTGAAAATTTGCCTTTCACATCGGCAGCTGTTGGGGTCATTGGCATAGAATAGATGGTATATTTATTGCAGGAATATCACTGAAAGGACATTCCCAATTTTTTGGTGTCGGGCATTAAAAACATATCACAAAAGTAATATAGATTACTTAATTGTCAAAAATATAAATCAGATTAACTATATTTATATAAGTTATTAATATATATATATAGCTAAATAATATAGGGAAAAATACAGTATTTTTAAATTTAAGCTTCTTATTTCGAAGCAATCTGGCGCAAAACATAGGGTAAGATTCCGCCGTGGAGGTAGTACTCCACCTCGATCGGGGTATCCAAGCGACTGATCACGATGGTTTTTTCCTGTGTCCCATTTTCGCGCTGGATAACAAGGGTGAGATTCTCGCGTGGCTTAGGAGGAGAACTGAGCCCTTCGAGAGAAAAGGTTTCCGTTCCGTTGAGCTTCAAACTCTGTGCATTGACTCCTTCCGGGAAGGTGCAGGGCAGGACGCCCATGCCCACGAGGTTGGAGCGGTGAATGCGCTCGAAGCTTTCAGCGATCACGGCACGTACACCGAGAAGACGGGTTCCTTTAGCGGCCCAGTCGCGCGAACTGCCCGTCCCATATTCCTTGCCGGCAAGGATCACGAGAGGAACTCCAGTTTTCCGATAGTTTACGGCTGCATCGTAAATCGAGACTTGGGGCTTCTTGGGGTCCAGCAGGTTGAGAGTCAGGCCTCCTTCCACCCCCGGTAACATCAGATTTTTGATCCGGACGTTGGCAAAGGTCCCACGGGTCATGACGCGGTCATTTCCCCGGCGTGCACCGTAGCTATTAAATTCCTCGGTCGAAACGCCATTCTCCAGAAGATAAGAGCCTGCTGGGGAAGTCTTCTTGATGTTGCCGGCAGGTGAAATGTGATCGGTCGTGACGGAGTCGCCAAAGATGCCGAGGCAACGGGCGTTAGTGATGGCGGAGACGGGCGCCGGCTGAAGAGAAAAGTCCTCGAAAAATGGGGGCTCCTGGATGTAGGTGCTTTTACGGTCCCAGGCATAAGTGCGGCCGGGTTTGGCGGGGATTTCGTTCCAAGCAGGGTTTTGTTCGGAAAAGTCCCGATAGAGACGGCGAAAGATTTCGGGTTTGAGGGCGGATTTCATGGCTTGTCCGATTTCCTCCCGGGTGGGCCAGAGGTCGCGCAAGTACACAGCTTGGCCGTCTTTTCCGAGGCCCAGGGGATCTTTCGACAGATCCAGATCCACCCGACCGGCCAAGGCAAACGCAACAACGAGTGGAGGAGACATCAGGAAGTTGGCTTTGACGGAAGAGTGTACACGCGCCTCGAAGTTGCGGTTGCCAGAAAGAACACTGGCAGCAACGAGATCGTTCTCCACCACCGCTTTTTCGACCGGAGCGGGCAAGGGGCCGGAATTGCCAATGCAGGTTGTGCACCCATACCCCACCAGATTGAAGCCGAGTTGATCGAGGTAGGGCTGTAGTCCTGTTGCATTAAGGTAATCGGAAACCACCCTGGATCCGGGTGCAAGGGAGGCTTTGACGGTCGAATCGACGGTCAGTCCGCGTTCTACCGCCTTCTTTGCAAGCAGGCCCGCGGCCAACATAACGGATGGATTCGATGTATTGGTGCAGGAAGTGATAGCGGCGATAACCACGGAGCCATGGCGCAATGTGCCGGGATGATCGAGTTTCTTCTTTCCTGCAACCGGGTCAGGGGTGGGTCGATCGGAGATCATTTCCTGCTCGTCGGCCGACATGTTGACTCTGGTTGTTTGCGTTGCCTGCTGGGAATTCTTGCCGTATCCGCCGTCCGTGACTGATTTGGTGAGGAGGCTGTCGAAAGAGGACTTGAGGGAGGGAAGTTCGATGCGGTCCTGGGGACGCTTGGGTCCGGCAACGCTGGGTTTGACCGTTGCGAGATCGAGTTCCACCACAGAGGAGAAAGAGAGTGCGTCTTTCTTGGTGGCGATACCGAAGAGGCCTTGGGCGCGGTAGTAGTCTTCGACCAACTGGATCAGCTCATCCGTGCGGCCCGTGCCCCGAAGATAAGCGAGCGTCTCGCCGTCCACAGGGAAATATCCCATGGTCGCCCCGTATTCCGGGGCCATGTTCGCAATCGTGGCGCGGTCGGGGAGGGTGAGTCCTGCGGCGCCAGGTCCATAGAATTCTACAAATTTTCCTACGACCTTGTGTTGGCGGAGGATCTGCGTGACGGTGAGAGCCAAGTCCGTGGCTGTGGCAGCTGCGGGAAGTTCCCCCGTGAGGTAAAAGCCGACGACTTCTGGAGTAAGGAAGGTTAGGGGTTGGCCGAGCATGCCAGCTTCGGCTTCGATGCCTCCCACGCCCCAACCGACAATCCCGAGGCCATTGATCATGGTGGTATGAGAATCGGTACCAACGAGGGAATCGGGATAGGCAAGGAGGGTTCCGTTGGGTTCTTTTTGGGTGAAGACTCCCCGCGCTAGATATTCGAGATTCACCTGATGGACAATCCCGATGCCCGGGGGAACGACGCCGAAGGTTTCGAAGGCCTGCTGGCCCCATTTTAGAAACTCATAGCGTTCCCGGTTGCGTTTGAATTCATACTGCATGTTGAGCATGAAGGCCTGTTTCGTGCCATTGACATCGACTTGGACGGAGTGATCGACCACGAGATCCACGGGCACGAGAGGTTCGATAATTTTGGGGTCCTTCTTAAGACGGGCGACGGCATCGCGCATGGCGGCCAGGTCGACAAGAAGGGGGACGCCGGTGAAGTCCTGAAGGACGATCCGGGCGACCGTGAAGGGGATTTCTTCCTGAGCCGGCTTTTGGGCGTTCCAACGAGCCAGATTTTCCACATCCCGCGGGCGGGCTTTTAGGCCGTCGCAGTGGCGGAGGACGGATTCAAGTACGATTCGAAGGGAGACGGGTAGCCGGGAGAGATCGGCCTTCAGCTCTTTTGCGAGCTTGGGAAGCGACTGGATGGCGTAGGATTTGCCAGAGGAGGCGAGAGTGTCGCGGGTTGAGGAACGGAGATCAGGCATCGGGTCTTTCTATCAAAGATCGGACGAAAGATGAAGATTAAGATGCTGTCGTCAAAGGCGACACGGGTAACTTCAGGCTTAAACTTCCTTAAAAATCGGGCAACGTGAACATATGGCTTTGTTGGTGCAAAAATACGGCGGAACCTCGGTGGCCAATCTGGAGCGGATCCAGAGGGTGGCAGACCGGGTTGCAGAGTCGCGGCGGAAGGGGAACCGGCTGGTGGTCGTCGTGTCTGCAATGAGCGGGGTGACCGATGGTTTGCTTAAAATGGCGCGGGCACTTGATACGGAACCAAGCGAGAGGGAGATGGATCTTTTGTTGGCCACCGGAGAACAGACCACAACCGCCTTGTTGGCCATCGGCCTCCAAGCGCGCGGAATTGCCGCCGTGGCCCTGACTGGGGCACAGGCAGGAATTGTAACGGACGGTACCCACACCAAGGCGCGGATTGCGAATGTGACGCCGGCCGCGGTGCAGGCGCATCTGAAGGCCGGAAGGGTGGTGATTGTTGCGGGATTTCAGGGCCAATCCATGGAGGGTCAGATTACGACTTTGGGACGCGGGGGATCGGATCTCACGGCAATTGCCTTGGCTGCGGTGCTCAAGGCTGCCCGTTGTGAAATCTATACGGATGTGGACGGGGTTTATACGGCGGATCCGCGGACAGAGCCTTACGCCACGAAAATCGCGGAAATTTCCTATGACGAGATGTTGGAGTTGGCGAGTACTGGGGCGAAGGTCATGCAGGCCCGGTCGGTGGAATTTGCCAAAAAGTTCGGAGTGGTCTTTGAGGTGAGGTCGAGTTTCAATCGTGCTCGGGGAACTCTAGTGAAAGAAGAAGCCAAATCGATGGAGCGTGTGGTCGTCCGCGGCATCAGCCTGGAAAAGAACCAGGCCAAGGTGACCTTGGTGGGGGTGGCGGATCGTCCTGGGGTGGCGGCCAAACTTTTTTCGGGCATTGCGAAGGCCGGAATCAATGTGGATATGATCGTGCAGAACATTGCCTTGCCCTCCGACAGCAAGAAGGCCAAGGCGCAGACGGACATAACGTTTACGGTTCCAAAGGAGGAGCTCAACAAAGTGCGGCGGTATCTGGATCCTTTCCGAAAAGCCGGCGGTGCCCGGGAAATCCTTTTCAAGGAGGGAGTGGCCAAGCTTTCGGTAGTTGGGATTGGCATGCGGAGCCACAGCGGGGTCGCCGCGCAGCTGTTCCGGGCCTTGGCAGCGGCGCGGGTGAACATTCAGATGATCAGCACGAGCGAAATCAAGATCACCGTGGTGGTGGATGAGGACGCAGGACCCAAGGCCGTGCGGGCGGCACACCGTGAATTCCGGTTGGGGCGGCGAGGATGAGCGTTCCGGCGGTCGATCCACGCCCTTTCTGGATTCGTTGGGGCGCACGAGAGTGGGCATTTCTTTTGCTCCAGCTGTTTTTGGGGCTGAGGTTTTTAGTGGCCGGGATTTCCAAATTCCATGGGGCAGGAGGATTTAGTTTTAGCCATTTTTACGGACAGGTTTTGCCGGCTTTAAGCCAACCCTTTTTGGAAAATAGCCTGCTTCCGGCCTGGAGTCTGAAGCTTTATCTGGGGGTCCTTCCTTACGGGGAGATTCTCATCGGCTCGGGTATATTGGTCGCTGGACGAAACCAGGTTCCATTGATTTTGGCGGGCCTGTTTTACCTTTCACTGGCTTTTGGTCAGATGCTGATCGGTGGACAATCGACTGTGGCGGATATCGCCATTCACCTGGTCTTGGTGGTGCTGGCTTTGCGACTGCTCGAAGCTGGAGAGGAAAAGTCCAAAGCCTGAGGCGGTCTGGAATTGCAGGTTAGGATTATTGGCGGTACGATTTTCCGCTTACGCCTCGGTAGCTCAGTTGGTAGAGCAGGTGACTCTTAATCACTTGGTCCTAGGTTCGAGTCCTAGCCGGGGCAGTTTAGCCCTAGTCCGGAAGTTGCATCCCGAGGGGGATGACATCATGATGAATCCCGTGAGTTTCTGGCAAAACTTCAAAAAGTTTGCGATCCGGGGCAATGCGATGGATTTGGCTGTGGGGGTCGTCGTCGGGGGTGCTTTTGGCAAGATTGTAACCTCGTTGGTCAACGATGTTCTCCTTCCTCCTCTTGGACTTCTGTTGGGAAGGGTGGACTTCAGGAATCTTTTCCTGGTTTTGGGTTCAGGTAGCTACAACACTTTGGCTGACGCGAAGAAGGCGGGGGTTCCTGTTTTGGCTTACGGAGCCTTTTTTAGTTCAATTATGGATTTCGGTATCATTGCTTTTTCGATATTTATGATTCTGCGTTGGCTGGAAAAGTTTCGTCTCCTTCCTTCCTCGATGGGTGGATTGGAAGATCCGCCTGCTACGCGCTCCGAGAGGTTGCTGGAGGAAATTCGAAATGAACTCCGTGGACGCGGCGGGCGCTGAATCGGAGGAAAGGCTTCCGGAAATTTCTTCCGGCGCTTTTTCTATCTGGGGAGATATCCGCCTAAAAAGGGATGCAGTTGTGGAGGCCAAGATAAAAGGAAATGTGCATGCCGAACAGAAGCTGATTCTGAATCGGGAAGCTGAGGTTTCAGGTTGGGTTCGAGGAGTGGATGTCTATGTCCAAGGTAAGGTGGAGGGAGGGCTGGAAGCCTCAGGCCAGGTTTGGCTCAAAAAGGGGGCCACCTTGCGAAAGCAGTGTGTCGCTCAGGGTCTGCGAATGGAGTCTGGAGTCGATTTTCGGGGAGAACTCAAGGTTGGAGGAGGTCGCTTGTGACAGCAGCTATTTCCAAAATTGAGGTTTTTTGTCCGGAGTGCGGAAAAGCTCAGTTCGAGTCGGAGAACTTTCTTTCTACGGTTTGCCGGTCCTGTGGTGCCTATTTCAAATCACCCCAAGTCAGGGATGAAGGCCGGCGAAAGGTTAAACGAAAAATCATTGAAAAACGGGAGTTAAGTTGTGCGGATTGTGGCGCGCTACAGGAAATTGCTTTGGAGGCTCAGTCCTCCACTTGTCTTGCCTGCGGGCGGCACTTGGAGTTGGGGCATCGGGAAATCTTGGGCGAACACTTGGGCAACATCAGTCTTGAGGGGGAGTTAAGGATTGGCCCCAAGGGAAATTACGGAGGGTCTAGGGCCCGGGCGGCACGAATTATTTTTGAGGGGCGTTCGAGTGGTTTTTTAGAGGCCCCCGAGTTTTTAAGAGTTTGTGGTCAGACCCGGATCCGTTCCGGTGCATCTGGTGGACGACTTGAAGTTGAAACCGGGGCCAGTCTTGAGTGTGGGGACCGGATTGATTTTGTGTCGGCGCAGATTGACGGGGAAGTTCGATGTTCGATGGCTCGTTTTTCCGGACCCCTTCATATTGGACCCCATGGATCCCTGCGTGCCGAAAGCATTCATTTTCAGGAACTGACGGTGGATCCAGGGGGGAAAATTCAAGGCTGGGGGGAGTGCCTTCCTCTCAGCGTCGACCCCGCTACTTAAGGCTTTTGGCTGACGAAATTTATTTTGAGCTTTTGGGGCTCAAACGTCGGAAAACCGGAGAGAATTCTGGGGCAGCGGCTTTTCCTTCGATGGGATCGGATCGACCACGGAAAGTCGCAGCTTCAGCCACGATGAATTTGGCTGTGCGGACGTCTCCAAAAAGCTCGGCCTGATCGCAAACCTCGATTGATTCGGTTGCGGTGATGTTGCCTTGGACCTTGCCCTTGATGACCACCTTCGCGGCGTGAATCTCCGCCTTGATCACGGCCTCCGGACCGATCGTTAGACTCCCTTGGGAAATGATTTCTCCTTCAAAAATTCCGTTGAATTCAAGGGATCCATCGAAGGCCAAGGTTCCCTTGATTTCAACCTGATCAGTAATCAAGGCTGAGCGTGGAGAGGTCGTCTCGATCCGGGCGGTGCTACCTTTGGTGGTTTCAGGGTAGCTGAACGTGGCGTCCAAGGTGTCGGATTTACGGCCGTTAGTACGAGTAAACATTTTTACATAATAACACGGAAATATGCCGCTTTGTAAAGCGCGTATTTTGTCTGCCTGCTTTTTTTGGGCGGAGCGTTTCGGGATTCTTGACACTGCCTGTATTACGAACGCAACCTCCTCCCTTCCATGATTCACCATCTCAAGCTGATTCAGTTGAAAGGGGGTCTGCCGGCCAACCGTGTGGAGGAGATCATGGTGGAGAGCCGGATTCGTATTCTGAAAATCCAAGACGTCCTGAGCTTGGCTTGTGGGAAAAAGATTCCGGTTCATGGGCACGACACATTTCACGATCTTTTTCTGGCCTTGGAGTTTGAAAACAGCCTGAAGCGAACGGCGGCTTTTGATCACCCGCTTTATCACCAATTTGAGACGCAGATTCTCAAGCCGAATGCCCAGAAAATCGAGGTTTTGGAGTTTGAAATGGATCCGGGCAAAGACGTCCGTTTTTCCTAACAGCCAGAGGGCGGGATCAACCCCATGAAGAAGCAGGCGATCGTTGGGGTCGGCCTAGCCGGTTTCCCTGAAAAAGCAGCTGGGAACTCATGGGCTTTCCTTCAATGGGGTTTGGGGCTGCGGGATCTAGGTTGGGATGTTTGGCTGGTCGAGTCCCTGCAAAAAAAAGAAATCTTCAACCGTGATGGGAAGCCGTGCCTACTGGCCGACAGTGTAAATTTAGCCCATTGGAACAAGCTTCTTCACGAAATTGGGTGGGACGGGGGATCCACCCTTTTGGCGGAAGGGGAGGCTATTGAAGAAAGGGCGTTGCGGGAATTTGCCCAAGGTGCCGATATTTTTCTCAACCTCTCTGGACATTTTAAACGGCCTGATCTGGTGGCGGGTGCGGCGGCCCGGATCTACGTGGATCTAGATCCGGTTTTCACCCAGATATGGTCCAAGGTGTACCAAAGTCCGATGAATTTTGCGGGGCATAACGAATTTTGGAGTGTCGGCCTTTCAATGGGAAGAGGGGCTGTTGTTCCGGACACTGGACATGCGTGGAAACCCGTGCTTCCACCGGTCTGCCGTCGCTTTTGGGTTCCCGAAGCAGTGCGAAGTGCAGCCAGTCCCGCAGCCGAAATGGGGCGCGGAAAATGGACCACCGTCACGCATTGGTACGGATATGCCGCAGTGGAGTGGGAGGGAAGGGAATACGGCAACAAGGCGACGGAGTTTGAAAAACTTAAAAAATGGCCAGGGCGGACGGGTTTTCGACCCCGGGTAGTCACCGATTTGGGGTTGGGGGAGGAGAGGGCAAGTTACGAAAAAGCAGGATGGGATTTCCTCGAGCCCGGACCCATCTGTTCGGATTGGCGTGAGTACCGGGCATTCTTAGCCGCCAGTCGCGGAGAGTTCTCGCCCGCCAAATCCGGCTATGTAACGGCGCAAACGGGTTGGTTCAGCGATCGGAGTGTTCTCTATTTGTCCCTTGGGCGGCCCGTGCTTCTCCAAGAGACGGGATGGTCGAAGTGGTTGCCGGAAGGGATGGGTCTGGTGGCTTTCCAAACGCTGGATGAAGCTGTCGAAAAGGTGAGGCAAATAGAAGGCAACTACGACGCCCATGCAAGGGCTGCTGAAGAGGTTGCCCGAGAGCACTTGGATGCAAGCCGATCCATTCCCAAGGCCCTGGCCTCGATTTAGGGTTGGGCTCGTTCTTGGGCGCGGAAGACCAACAGGGTAGGATGCGTCTATGAACCAAGGATATCGAGTCGCAGTCGTGGGTGTGACTGGCGCCGTCGGGCAGGAAATCCTGCGGGTGATGGAGCGAAGGAAGTTTCCTGTCTCCGAATTGATTCCCCTCGCAAGTCAACGGTCCGTTGGGACGGAAGTGGAATTTTCGGGAAAAAAGTTCAAGGTTCGGGAATTGGAGGCATCGGCTTTTAAAGGGGTTGAACTGGCCTTTTTCAGTGCCGGAGCCACGCGGTCGCGTGAATTCATCCCCATCGCCCGAAAAGCCGGAGCCGTGGTGGTAGACAATTCTTCTGCTTTCCGCATGGATCCGAAGGTGCCTTTGGTGGTTCCGGAGGTGAATGGACAACTGCTTTCCGAAAAGCCAGGTCTGATTGCCAATCCGAACTGTTCGGCGGCCATTTTGGCTGTCGCTTTGGCTCCACTTCATCGCGTGGCAGGTCTGGAAAGTCTCGTGGTGGCCACCTATCAGTCAGCCAGCGGGGCAGGGGCGCGCGCTGTCCAAGAACTGGAGGATCAAGTACGGGAATTTGCGGCGGGCCGGGAACCGAAAGCCGAGGTATTTCCCCATGTGCTGGCTTTTAATCTCTTCTCGCACAACAGTCCCGTGGGCAAGGACGGTTACAATGAGGAAGAGACCAAGATGGTCGAAGAGACCAAAAAGATATTTAATCTCCCTACTTTGCGCATGACTCCGACTTGTGTGCGGGTTCCAATTCCACGTGCTCACTCGGAGGCGGTGGTCGCGCGTTTCGCCCGGCCTTTGACGGTTGGAGAAGCCAGAAAGCTATTATCAAACGCTCCTGGAGTTCGGGTGGTGGATGAACCCCAAAAAAATCTTTTTCCCATGCCGAAGGATGCATCGGGGGAGTTGGAGGTTCTGGTTGGTAGAATTCGGGCCGTGGTTGGCGATGACCGATCGCTAGCCTTCTTTGTGAGCGGGGATCAATTGCTCAAGGGAGCCGCATGGAACGCGGTTCAGATCGCCGAAGAACTCGGCAAGTTGGATGGTTTACCCTCCTAAGTCCTGCAGAGGAATAGGTCTAGGCGTAGAATTAATGTCCCCCGGAACCGGGGATGGCGGACTGACCTTCCCATGAGGCAGGTTTGTTCCATGGAAGGCTGTTCACACTTTGGTCGTCTTTTGGGGTCCCATCTGGGTTCTTCCCGCTGCTTCCGGAAGCACATCCAGCCAGAAGAATCAGTGATAGAAACCCTCCAGCGGCCAACGCCATCTGTTTCATGGATCTTTAATAGACGATCTGATCGCCGACTTCAATGGCTTGGGCAGGGGTGCCTGGCATCAGATCGGCTACCGAGGTAGTAGCATCTACGGTAACCACCTTAACCTTGCCTATCATTTTTTCGCCGCGGTAAATAACCATGCTCAAGCCCTCGACGACTTGGTCGTTTTTGCCTAGGTCGAGGATGACAAAGTTCCAAGTTGGGTTGACCGCGACAATTTTGCCGGAGAGAGAAATCGATTTCGTTCCGCCTGGGCGCCGCATTTCCTCGCTTTCACGCAATTTCTTGAGTTCCACCTCCATTTTGTCTTTGGCTGAGGAGATTATCTTATTTTCACTTTCGGTAGCTTTAACCTTTTCGGATAGGTCGCTGATTTGCGAGAAAAGCTCGGCCGGTTTTTTCCCTTTCAGCTCGTCAGTATAGCTTTGGAGCTGTTCCTGAGTGACTTTGAGCTTGGAATTCGTGGATTCGAGATCCGTCTTAGTTGTGGTCAGATCTTTATCGAGCTTATCGGCCTTTAGGGACAACTCCTGATTTTTGGCTTGGGCATCGGTAAGATCGCCCTTGGTCTTATCAAGAGTGGTTTTTGTGCTTTTTAAGTCCTCACTGGTGCTTCCCCAGTTTTCCCCGGCTTTATTGACTGTGGCGGCAGGTTCCGCCTCGTTTTCGAGGAAGCTCGAGGTGTACTGCAGTCCTAAACCGGGAAATTTTCCTCCCTGAAGGGTGGATTCGACGGAGCGAAGCTGTTGGGTGAAGCGGGTTTTTGTGCCCATGACCATAAAGGCGAGAGCCGCGGTGGCTATTGAGAGAGCCACCGAGCCACCTAGACTTAATTTTCCTGCGATCGTCATGCTTCTTGCCTGAAGCCAGAATTCCCCAACCACCGAAAATCCCAAGGGGAATTGATTTTTTTGTTCGGGGGTTATTGGCAGAGCTGCGAATTCATGTGAGTTTCTTTTTTCGTTCCCGCAGGATGGTCTCTTCGATTTCGGCGTCTGCAGCCAAAAGTTCGTTTTGCAGCCAGTCTGGGGAAAATCCAAAGGCTCCAAAAGACTCGACCGCAGTCATTTCTGCATGATCGGCGGTTACCACCCCGATTTCCCGCTGCCCCGAGTGGGCTTGGGCAATCCGCTCGATGATGCTATCGGCGGTTTCGCCGGCCGATGCGTAGAGGACAGCCATGGAGTCACGGAGTCTTTCCTCTTTACCTCCCTTTTGGCCGTCGAACACCAGAGTCACTCTCCATTTTCCGGAGTCATGAAGGCGGCTGAGTTGCCGGATCAATGTCTCCCGGGCTGAGGCTGGTTTGCTTGAGTGGAGTTTTCGCAGCTCGGGCCAAGCGTGAAGGACGCTATGACCATCCACCAGGAGGTAGCGAGGCGCGGACTCCGGGGAGGGCCGCGCAGTGGGGCTCATCCCGCGGTGGGTTTAGAAGCCTTCGCTCCAGCAGCTTTCGCTTTTTTCCGCTTCAAATAGCGGAGACGGCGGCGTTTTTTGATGACGGCGTTGTAAGGCTTGCCCATGGAAATGAAAGAGTGCGTGGGGATGGGCTCGGGGTCAAGGTCGGACCCGCGCGTTGCCAAAGGACAATCGGTTCTTCATAGTCCCCTTATGCCGTGGGCCATTCTCCTTTTAGCCGGGGCAACTCTCTTCCGCTGTCTCCGGCCTTGGGCGGGCGGGCCGGAAAACTTCGCCCCCATGGCGGCCTTGGCTCTTTGCGGCGGACTTTATCTTCCTCGTCCTTGGAACTGGGCAGGCCCGCTCTTAGCCCTGCTCGTCTCCGACGCGGTTTTGAATCTGTATTATGGAATGGGGATTTTGACAGGATCCACGATTGCGGCCGCGGCAGCCTATCTCTTGATTGTGGCTCTGGGAAATTTTCTTGCGATGCGGCCGACTTGGGCAGGGTGGCTGGCTGGATCGTTGCTGGGTTCCGTCATTTTTTATCTTCTGACCAACACGCAGGCCTGGTGGGTTTTGCCTGGATATGAAAAGAGCTGGGCGGGTTGGACGCAGGCTTTGACGACGGGTCTGCCGGGATATCCTCCGACTTGGACCTTTTTGCGCAACTCGGTGATCTCCGATCTGATTTTTGTGGCCGTTTTTGTGGTCGGGGTCGAGTGGTGCGCCCGAAGATTCTCCAGCAGCGTACGACCGCTTCGGCCGAGTTTTACGCTTCGGCCAGCTCGCTAAGTGGGTTCCTCCCTACGGATTGCGGTCATCGCCGACACACACGACCGGCTTCCGCCTTCCATGATGGAGACTATTCAAACGGCAGATGAAATATGGCATCTGGGCGATGTATGTGAGCCAGCTACTTTGGAGAAAATTCGTGCGCTGGGTCCTCCCGTTCATGTTGTTCGGGGGAATCAGGATTTTGAGGCGGATTGGCCGATGAGTCTTGAGCTTAAGCGAATGGACCACTCTTTTTATCTCCTTCACATTCCGCCGGCTTCCACCCCGCTGGGGGTAAAGGTTCTTTTGCATGGGCACACCCATGTGCCACGTGACCAGATCATCGGGGAGGCTCGTTATCTGAATCCCGGGGCGGCTGGACTGGCCAACAAGGGGGCCCCGCGCTCGTTTGCCTGGTTAGAAATTACGGAACGCAAAGAGCCGGTTTTTCGTTTGGCCTCGATCCACTAAGTCGGGCTCTTCCCCGGATTCTTAAGATTGGAAGCGAAAGGCCGGAGGGGATACTCTTCTCGCATGTCCTACGCGACCGTGGAAACGATTGCCGGAGTGCCGGTGGTGTTGCGGCCACGGGACGAAGCTCCCGGTGTTGCGGCGGGCCTTTTTTATCCGGCGGGGTCGCGTTATGAGGAGAAAAACGAGCACGGGGCAGCACATTTCGTGGAACATCTTCTTTTCAAGGGAACCAAAAAAAGATCCTGCAAGGAAATCAGCC
>Ga0214921_10003064_pt1 | contig 26249 bp, 33 predicted proteins | sample LL1505_MetaG_FD_177992 | JGI IMG/M metagenome (GOLD analysis project Ga0214921, IMG submission 177992) | Freshwater microbial communities from Lake Lanier, Atlanta, Georgia, United States - LL-1505 | ecosystem: Environmental > Aquatic > Freshwater > Lake | place: USA: Georgia | collected... | reverse complement strand
ATCTTCTTATTGATGTTTTACTTCCTCTTTTTTCAAGACCATTCGGCATCTCTTGGGTAGTTGGATCATCACCAACTTCAGATGCTTCAGAAACAGATTTCCATCCACCACCTTTAGATTTATACCACTTTGATGCCCAACCATTTGCATAGGCAGAAGGATAAACATCAAACTTAGATTTTGCTTGAGCAATAGCTCTAGACCATAATTCTGGATTAGTAGGTTTATTTTTTTCGTTTATTTGTTCCATATTTTCATTTACCTTACTTTTAACATTGATTGGTGCGCCTTGTCTTTCGGCATTTGGATCTTGTTGTCTTTTTCTTCTTACAGCAGAGGCTCTTTCTTTTTTACTTAAAGACGCTCTTTGTGCTTGTGACATGCATTTAGGTTTAGGTTCACCAGGTTCTCTTGCACAAGGACCAATCGCTTCACCCTTACTGTTGATTCTTTTCCAATCACCTTTTGGATCAGTTTTACTGAACCACTTTCGCAAGTCTTCTTTAAGTTCTGCTCTTCTCTCAGCATTAGATTTACGATTCGGACTATCTGGATTCTTATAAGGAGTTTTTCTAAATCCATCTTTGTCATAATTACCCGATTTCTTTTTCGCAATTGCAGTAGCAGCTGCTATTGCGCCAGCAGAAGCTTCATTTACACTACCGTGGGTTTGACACATGCCACAATCTGGACATACATGTTCCATCTCAACGCTTTCATTCTGTTTCTTTTTACCAGCACAATGAGCTTTTTGACTGAAACCTTTAGGATGAGAACAGTTGATTGAACTCTTATATTTCTGACTCCAATCTTCTTCTATATCTTCCTCTTTCATACAAGAACCTGGAGAAAAAGGTTTCTTACCTGGCACTGGTTTGTGACCAGGCCAGCATCTACCTTCTAAGAAATCAGAGAACTTTTCCATTTCAATCTTTCATTGCTTGTTTAGTTGCAGTTGCATACATCACATTCTTAGCACGATCACCATAACGCTCTTTGAAACCTGGCATGCCTTTTTTCATTGACTTAACAATGTCTTCACGTTTATTCATTTCATCACCAGTCATATGACGTTCTTCAATGTCAACTTGGTCAATACCGTTGGCTGCATCTGCATCAATAACATAAATGTCTTGTTCAACTGATTCTTGTTTAACTGCTTGTACAGATGCCTTTGCAACATCAGCTTGTGGTTTAGTACCAGCTGCACGTTTCTTTGCATCTTCTAAGTCTTTTGCGAATTGTTCTGAATCAGGTTCTTCAATAATCAAATCTTCTTTTTTGATTGATTCAAAGAAAGTCTTTAGACCACCTTCTTTGTAGATGGCAATCATTTCAGAGATTTTCTTTTTCTTTTTCTCAGACTCAATAGACTTCAATTCTTTATCTTTTGGACCTTTTAAAATGTCAAAAGCACTTGGTTGTGGCTTAGATGCACCATATGCACGACCTTGAACTTTAGTTGATGGTAAATCAGCCATCTTAACTTCATCCATCTGTTCAACTTCTTCTTTGACACCACCAGCCTTAAGCATATCAATGCGGTCACGATAACCACCAACACCAGGTTTAATATCTTTAGCTGCGTTTTTCAATGCAGGTGATGGATTTGGAATGTGTTTCATCGTAGTTGCAGCTTGATGAGACATTGCTTCATCTTGTTGCTCAACTTCTTCTTTTTTTACTTCTGTTTTTTGACCACGAAGGATCTTAAAGTCTTGCCCATCAATTTTACCATTGTGGTTCTTGTCAATCTTAACTTGACCGCCCTTTAATTCTTCTTCGATTGGTGGCAAACCAGCCATGATTCGTGCAGCAACATCGGCTACATCACGGATTTGTTTATTATCTGAGTACATTAGTTTTCTCCTATTTTTGTTTTAATTTTTAGCAATTCCAACGGCGTAATGCTTTATTGATTGGTGAATCAGGGTCTCTTGCATTTTCTGGATTAGTCAATCTCTTTTTCATACCACCCATCCTACTGCAAAAAGATTTTCTTCTGTTTGCATCTTTTGAACCTGCTTTTATTTTAGATGGGTCTTTTGTTACCGCAGTCTTTAACTTTGAGCCTGGATTTTCTCTACGATAAACATCAACTGCCTTCTGTGAAAGACCATCTGTTTTATCGGCTTTATTAACTTTACTCCAGTCTTCGGAAATAAAAGATTTAAATGATTTCATATGAATTTCTTTGCTTTGAAAGTTTTAAGGTTAATACCAACTCTTTTCAATTCACCTTCTTTTTCATCACCAATACTCATAGTTGTTTCATCACCAGTCAACTCTTTAATAGTTTTCTTCTTTGGGTCACGATTGTATTTACCACCAGTTGTTGCAATAGTATTACTCACACCACGACTGAAGTTTTCACCAGCTGATGACATTGATAGACCGGGTTCAATACCCATGTCTATCGCCTCAGTCATTTTTTCTTTCTGTTTTGCCCTGATTTCGGAGAGACTGATTGTTTTCTTACTGGTGGGCGTGGTTGTTGTTTCGGTGTAGTAACCGGAGTCTGAACTTCCGGTGCTTGTTCTGGCACTTCTACTTTCGGTAAAGTAATTTGCACCGGTACTTCCACTGGAACTTCCTGTTTGACTTCCGTAACTGGTTCTTGCACCGGTTTCTTCGTGAATAGGTTCTTTAAATATTTCAACATTTTCATTCTCCTCTTTAATTTTGATTGCATAACCATCTTTATATTTAACTACTTCACCATCGTGAGTGTGTGCATGTTTAGCCGCAGAACGGCGTAATAAAAACTTATACACATCACCACTAGGTTTACGCAGAAGTTTTACTTTCTTTTCTTCGAATAATTCAAGTATATCATCATTCAAGAATTCTTCTTTAACAGTTTTCTTTGCAGAAGTTCCTGTAGTTGGTACTTTTGGTTCTTTAATTGGTTCTTTAGGCACTTCAACAAGTTTATCATGCACAGAACGATGTGTGACTTTACCTTGTTTACCGTATCTACCAAAACCAAAGTATTGTAATCCCAATTTTCTTGCCTGTTCGGCAGCTGCAGAATCAGGATGAGGTGGTTTCTCTGCACCATTTTTTGGTACAGGTAATGTATCTTTCTTTTCTAACTCTTGTGCAACCCACTCATCTGCTTGTTTTGTTTTTGGTGGTCTTGCAATGAACTCTTTGATGCCTTTAAAGAGTTGCATCAGTTCATCTTTCTTTGCTTTTACTACGGCAGGATTGGCACTTCTCAAGTCTTCAGAGTTATCAAACTCCATATAACTTGCACCAAACAACTTTGAATACTCTGCTCTAGCCCTCTGTACATTGTCCCATTTATCCTTACGAATGTCTTCTGGTACTGTACGACCACCACGCATACCACGTTCTATGTTTCTCTTTTTAGATACTTCATCGTGTGTATTGACTAGAAGCATAGATGTTTCATATCCAGCTGATTCTAGTTTATGTTTAATCTTTTTAGTCTTCTCAATGTCATCACCTGTGCCATTGATAATTAAACCATTACGACCTGCGATTGCAAGACGTTGACGTAACTCTGTAATATTCTTTGCACGGCCACGAACAAGATTTCTTTTTTCTTCTTCAGATGATGGCATCTTCTTATCAAGACCTTCTTTGTCCATTAAGAACTCAAGTGCCTTATCAGAATTCATTTCAACTAGACCATGACCTGCAAGTGTATTGTCTAACACATAATCTTTGCCTGAACCAGGACCGCCAGCTAAGAATACTGCTTTAAAAATACCATGGTCATGTACACCTTCGACTAAGAAGATATCAGCAAAATCGTCATTGATATCTTCTTTGACTTGCATACCTTTACGCACATCATGGTACATTTCTCTCGCATGATTCTCTGGCACATGAGATGGAATACCTTTTCTAAAATGTTGAAATTCACCAGCCTTTGCATGACTTCTCATCTTAGATGCAGACATGCCGGCAGTACCTTCAGCATCTGGATCACGTTCACCCGCATTGTGTACTGTAATCTTTTTGAAGTTATACAAGGCACCTTCATGTGTGCCATTGTATTGTGCAAGTTTCTTTTTGTATTCTGGAACCCGATCCGATCCAGCAACCATGTGCAAGTGTGTTACACCTTTTTTGTGTAACTCAGCTGCATGTTGTAGAAAGGTAGGTTTTTCTTTGCTTGACGTAGAAAGATTCGTGTCAGGGAAGAATCTTTTAGCGTGTTTGAGTTTTTGTTCTGCTGATAAAGGATTTTTATCTTTATCTTGAGTATGAGATAGAACAACACTATGGTCACCACCGTATTGTTTAGAGACTTCTTTGACTTTGTTTACAAGTACTTCATGGCCAGTTGTGGGTGGACTCATGCGTCCAAACGCAAACGTGTGATGTACCTCTTTGGCTTCTCTCAAAAAATCTCTAAAATTCATACTCCGCCTCTACAGCAGTTGTTAATACTCTATTTAGTATTTAATCGGTTCTGATAACCAAAACCTCATCAGATTTAACGTATTCATTTGGGTATTCTTGTGGTTCTTTCAAACCAATATCACCTTTATCAAATACTACAATACTATCATAGACCGACATACATTTAGTATGTAAAGTATAGTAATCTGAACTAATCTGACCTCTTGTATGATCTGCATTAATTTTATCAACCATCGTTTTAGCAACATTATTGATAGAATCTGGATGGCTAATACTTCCACCATGTGACGCCCAATAAGCTGCATGTGTATCTTCAATAAAGTATACTGCTTCTTTTGCAATACGTGGATATAAAATCTCAAATGTTTTTCTCACATGGTCAACATGATGACTGCCATCGTCTATTACTAAATCAAACTGGCCAAATTCTTCAATCAAACTAGCAAGAAACTTTGGATCAGATTGGTCACCAATACGAACATGTACACCATTTTCTTCATGTTCTTTACATGCAGGATTGATATCAATACCAACAATCACACTATCAGGATGAAAGTACTTCTTCCACATCTGTAATGAACCTCCATTGAGGATGCCAATCTCAAGCATCTTAATTGGTTTCTCTGTCAATGGTTTAAAATGTTTCTCATACACCCAAAAGTAATGAGTCCATTTAGTAATCTTTTTGCCGGTGTTGTTTAACCAATATTCTTTTAAGTCCATAATATCCTCAGTAAGTTTCTGTTGCACCCGTTCCGGCTACAATGCCGTCACAATGTAATTTATCAAATTCAATCAAATGATCGTGCTTTATATATCTATAGTGTGCGTGTTCAGTATCAAGACCTAATTCTTGTACAGTCTTAAAACAACCCATTAACACACCAAGATAATCATTTAGTAGTGATGGGCAGAATGAATACATTCTTGTAATGAACAAGTAATCATTTTGATTCTTCCATGATGGTATCTTTTTCTTAAACACATACTTGCCAAATAGATTATCATATTCTTTGATATCGAATGAATCATGTAGTGTACTTCTTGCAGAGAACTTGAAGATTCTCTTAACAGAAGCCATCATGTTATCATCAGTTTTATCCATCAACAATCTAAGAGTCTTGAACAACAATACAATTTCTGATTCACTCTTGCGACCATTAGATGCCAATAATTGAATATCTGGATCGGTGTTCCAACATGCAAGAACATTCACAAATGGTACAATCTCTTTCAGTTTGTATTCTTCTACTTCATTTGGTGAACCATCAGTAAACACAATGATATCATTTGGAAAATGTTTACGCAAAGAACGCAAAGAATCCATTGTTTGTTTGAATCTGTCTTCAGGTTGTACAACACCAATAACAGGATTCAATGCAGATGTAACAATGATTAAGTTTTTATCTGGTAATAAGTTCATAATTTTGTTTCATAGTTTTTGTCATCAAGTATTGAATATTCTTGTTTGGTGTCCAACCAAGTTCCCACATGGCCTTTGAACAAGAACCTAAAGAAAACTTATTGACTTCTTTTTCAACTGCCGACTTGGATATTGATAGATTGTAACTAGACCAATATTCTTTTGAAGGTTTGAATTCATATTTTAAATCACCAAATGCAGTCACAGCAAAACCAATAACATCTTTCACCGATGTTAATGTGCCTGTACACAAATTGTAGATTTGTCCTTTTGCCTTTGGTTTGTCGATACAAAGTTCAATCATCTTTACCACATCATCAACATGAACATAATCCCGTTTCTGTTCACCAGTTGAGTAGAATGTGCATGGTTCTTCCTTAACAACTTGTTTTACGATATAATTTAAAAGTGGTGGTGATGGGCGATGTACATCTTGTCTTGGACCAAATACATTGAAGAATCGTAGTGTCACAATATCCATATCATAATTGACAATATAAGATTGTACCACATCTTCCATTAGTTTCTTTGATAATGGATAGAACAATGATGGTTTAACCTGTAGTTCCTCAAGAAACGGTGCCTCTGCTTCAGTATTACCTTCATAGATGGCCGATGTACTTGCGACAATGGTTCGTTTGACACCTGCATCTTTGGCTGCCTTGAGTACAGAAGCAGTACCCGCAACATTCACACTCAAACATTCAGCCGGATTAGATTCACATTCAGGTAAAGACGTTAACGCAGCCAGATGCACAATAACATCAGTCTTGTTAAACTGCAAAAGTTCTGTTAGTTTGATTGTTTCACGAATATCAAGTGCAACTGCATCACAGACTTGTTTGTCATTATCAAACAAATTCTCCATGTAACCATGACTGAAATCATCTAGTGCAACAACTGTATGGCCATTCTTAGTCAATTCAATGCACAAGGTTGAACCAATACCACCTGCACCACCAGTAATTAAAATGTTCATGCTAATTGATCCACATTTTGACCGTTTCTATTCATTTCACGATTCAGTCTTAGTCTATTTTCTTCAATCTGTTTCAATCGTTCATCAAGCCGGCGTCTTTCCATAATTAATGCATCATGTTGTTTTTCAATTTGGTGTCTTTCGACTTGACGAATGTATTGTTGTACTTTTTCAATTCTCATAACATTTCTCCTAATGTATCAGTATCTCTTTTAAGATTGATTGCAACTGCGGATGGATATGGATTAGAGTTTGCATAATCATTAATCACAACTCTGCGAGAATGATTTGCTTCCATGATTAAAATGTATTCTTTAAATCCCAACTCATCTAAAAGTTTTCGTGTGTAACTCTCATACTTATTCTTACGAGCAGTCACAAACACCATCTTACAACCACGAGATTGTTCTTTCAATAACACAGCCACATTACCTACAATCGGTTCATATGGCGCATCGTGAAAGTCTTTAGTCTTAATTACTGTGCCGTCAATGTCACAGAAGTAAGTTGGCTTGTCGTTGTACTTAAACCAATCATCGGCAGTACCAACATCAACAAAGTTCTCAACATCTTTTTCTGTAAACACTTGGCCATTTGAAATCATGTAATCGATAATGTTAGACACAAAGATTTCTGAAGTAGAACTGTCTTTTAGTTTATCAAAGGTATCAACAAACTCACCAATACTTGCAAACTGATAACCACCAACACAGAATGAATCACTTACAATTTGTTTCTCAACAACAGATGTGATGATGCCTTGTTCATTGGTGATTGTGTAGCTCTTTGCAGGTGCATTACGAATATCAGGATTCTTTGACAACTTAGAAACATAGATTGCATTACCATCAATCAAATCTGTATCATAGAATCCATCACAATCTTTGATTAACATCGGTGAGACTGATGTAAAGAAATACTCAGCCTTCATAATAGTTTGATAGACTGTATCAGCAGGACCACTTGTCGGTTCATCTAGTACAACGATATTAACTTTGTCACCAAAAGCATCACGCAATTTATTCTCTGCGTTAAACTTTTCATTATGTTGTTTTAGAATAGCAATTGTGATGTTGTGTTTGCCAATAAAATGTTTGGCTGCATTCTCAATCATCAACTTGCCGCTATAATCAGTCAACAAATATTTTGGTCTTAGGTTAGGAAACCTAGTAGATAGACCTGCACATGGCATAATTATTTCCATATTCTTCTCACTTCTCTCATTAAATATTCTTTATCTTTTTCATTAGTAGTATAAGGCAAAACTCTCATCAACATCATAATCAACAAATAATCATTGTGTATATCTATATGTACAAATTGACGTATTTTGTCTATAATGAGATACAATTTTGAGTCAAGATACACATCATCATTTCTTATGAACCACTTACACACAAGGTCTTGTCTCAACTTAGCTAAATCAAATACATAAGAATCAAACTCAGTTGTCAATGGATCAATCAATACAAATTTATCATTCTTTGTATCATACAAAATGTTTTCGAGTGTGAAGTCACCGTGATACTCAGATGCAGGTAGAACTTTGGGTAATTTGTCTATTAGTTCTTCTGCCGTGAATGGCATTTCAAATTTAGTAAAATCAAACTTGGATAACTTGTTCCGGTATGTTTCAGTATAATCTTTTTCGTATGTATTCTTTGATAGATTATACACTACTTCCATAATAAAGTCAACTAGTTTATTGGCTTTATTTAAAGACAAATACTTCTTCATCTCTAGGCAAGAGATGTATTCCATATCATAATAGTTACCATAAATCTCATAGATTTTAGGTAAGTTTATGTTGTAATTGGAAAGAACATCATATCTTTCCAAATTACGGGCAATATCACCAGTTTTTCTTACGAAGATTTTATCGTCATCTTGCATTAAAGAAACATGACTGGCAGAATGGCCTTTCAGTTCTTTTAATGTTTTTACCACTTTTCAAAATCATCTCTAACTAATGAGTGTCTTGTGCCGTTGTGTTTGCCAGGACCAAATGGGTGATTCATATTGCAATACACCAAATTCTCACCGACTAAATCAGATACTTTCCAATTCATACTCATCATATCTTCACCAATCATTGTAACACCAATGTCATAAAATTCATCTACACGATTAAACACGTTACAATACTTATCCATGTTGCGTGACGATGAAAAGGCAAACTGATCGTTTCCAAAGTCTCTGTTTGGTGTCATTCGACAGTTTGGAATGTACAACTTAGAATTGTTCAATTCTTGAAAAGGTATTTCAGTATTCAATGCAAAATCAAAACGAGAACGAATGACCCAATCAAAGTTCATTCCAAATTCTCTTTCGTATTTAATTTTTAGTGTGTTAGCTTTATTCAAAGAATAAAATTGCGCCCATGTAGACAACGCAGGATCTTTTACTTTCCAATTTGGTTGTGGTGGTGGAACTCTTGTATACTTTGACAAGTCTGGTTCTTGTGGTGGTTCTGTTAACCACAATTGACTGTTTGTATATAACTTCAGTATCTCAGTTTCATCCACAGTATTCCATGTGTGAAAAAATACTGTAACATCATGTTTGTCAAGTAAATTCTTTTTTACGAACGGAAAGGCCTTATCAAAAGACCTTGCTTGACCAGATAGGCATAATGCAACTCTCATATCATCTCTTTATATAAACAGGTAAATCAATTGCAATATATGGTGTATCAGTCTCAAAGAAGTTTCTCATACACAACATATGCGGACAGTATCGTCTTTCATCATGTAACATGATATCTCTTTGTCCATTCTCCCAAAAGAATTTAATACTCAACCATTCTTTTGTTTTCTTACTAAATCTCTTTGACATGATTTCTTCAGCTCTTGGGTAAAAGAAATACTTGTCGGCATATTTCCATGGCACAACTGCAAAGATATCAGACACCATTCCATATTGTTCATTCGTTGGTGTAATAACAACTTCAGAATAATCTTTTACTAGATTGCGTAACTTGAATGGATACAGATGTGTATCATATCTGCTGAATATGATGTTATCATATTCTTTTTCAATCAACTCAAATGCCTTTCTACGGGCAAAGTGCATCGATAGTGTCACATGATTTCTATCATTAACCATCAAGTCTTTAGGATTCTTCTTTGCAATTCTTTCTTCTGCGTCAAAGAATTCTTGTGCATACGTTTCATTCTTTTCAACCAACCATTTTACTGGCTTCAACATCTTAATAACGAAATCGATTTCTTCTTGATTGCCTTCATCCCAAATAAACAGATAAACATCTAATTCATTTTGTTCTTTAAAATGTACAACTTCATCGGCAATATCTTTGAATGTTCTGATATGCCCAGCCATTACTAATGCATTAGTCACCGTACTTCTCCTCGATGATCTTACGCCATTCTGGAACTCTATCATACTGATGAACGATGTGATATGGTGTACCAGTTGATGTTGTCACCATGTCACCAACTAACTTAGGAGTTTTCTCTAACAGATGTGGCTTGAATGCATTAATCTTAGACGGATCAGCAGTAGTTCCTAATTGACATGCCCAACCATCTTCTGAACAAGTATACTTACATGTATCGAGGTATGGATGCATCGATATCATAAAGTTGAAAGTGGATTGATCGCAGATTGGGATTGGTTTACCCAAACATGCAGAGAAGATACTGATTGCAATATCTCTCATTGCAGTACCAGAGCCTGCAAGAACACCAACATTATAAATTTCATTATCTCTGTATAGACTGTGTAAGTAAGGACCATAAGTCTCTAACAGATTATTATCCCCCCATGGTTCGTTTTTATACAAAATACTTTCGGATGAGAATACGAGATTCTCAGAGATAAGATTCGCTTCTAACCAGTCAATCGGATTCTGTTGAAAGATAACATCTTTAACATCGGTTGTAATTACATACCGATATTCGTGATTGCGTAGGTGGTTGAAAATGTGAGCAAAGCGCTCAACGTGAATTGGTAATTGAGATTCGTACTTCAAATTACCATTGGCATCTTTATTGACTGCCACAACTGTAAAACCAGCTGCAACAACTTTATCAACTGTATTCTTGTCACAGTTAAAAAGAATCAGTACTTTGTCACCCTCAAAGCCTGATTTGTTGATTGAGTTAACCCAATACTTTAGTTTGTCCCAATCGTAGTTGGTACTTGCGCCTATAATCAAATCTTTCATAATATACTCCAGTCATTTATTTAGTTGATTTGTATTATTTAAATCTCACATCAATCTCTTGTAAGGTTTAAAATCTTTTGTATTTGTGTTTCTAAAATTGGTTTACGATTTGGCCATTTAATAATTGGTTGATCGGCTGTCTTCAGTAATTTAGTTAAGAACGGAAGAATAATCTTTTCTACTTCATGTAGACGAGCTTTGTACTCATCTACTGTTTCTTCTTTCTCAGCAATTACCGAGTTATATTCTTCTTCATCAGTTGCCGTGAATCCAAAATCATTATCACCATATTCGGCCATAATCTCTGATAGATCATATTTTTTTTCTACCATTACTTACTCCAATTTTTAGCTGCGTTAAAGTTTGCATGAGCAAATTCTAATCTATCAATTAACTTAACTGCATTGCCTTTTAGTTTATCTACTGCAACAAAACCTTCTGGATTAGTAACTTTGTAACCATCATCTGTACGAAGGAATGTACCAGTAACTTGTTTTAGTTGTTGTAACTTCTTAACAATCATATTCTTTGCATCAACAACATTATTCATCATATCAAAAATTCTAACTAAATCAGTTCTTGAGTTGCGGAAGAAACGCATAATCTCTGTCTTCTGTAAAGACTTCTTATGTTTAGTATCTTCTTTCTTTGCATCAGCAATATCTTTATTTAGCTTCGCCTCAACCCAACGAATCAATTCTGTTGTATGTGCTTGTGTATCTCTAATCTTTAAACCTTCACGAACTTTTGTATTATTAAAAGTCTTGATGTACGTTAGAATAACATCACTTGCAGCTATTCTATTTAGCGACAAAGAACTAATTGATTGTAATGTTCTTCCTGCGACAGATAAAATACCAGTAATTTGTTTTGTTTCTTCTTCTGTAAACGATGCAGTACCAGATGCATCAACAAAATATGCATCACGAAACCAAACATCTTTAGTTGTTGTTAGATTCTTAATATCTATGTTGAATGAAGCCTTCATATCAGAGAATGTTTTACCTGTGTATGAAGTGTGAAACACAATACCCATTTGTGCAGAGATCATTGTCTTTGCAAGTTTAGAATCTGATGGTACAGCATAGACGATTGTATTTGGTTGAAACGTGATGTAATTTTCACCATCAATATTCTTTTCTGTAATATCACCTTTTGCAAACATCATGTCACCTTGCAAAACACCTTTGATGCCTAATTTAGGCAAATATCGTAATGCAACTTTCAGTTTAGCATTTAAACCCTCACTTGAATGATTCTTGTCAATATCTTCATCGGTGTAATTCAATTTAGGATTTGCATTGAAGACACCTTTTGTACCAACAAAGAATTTGCCATTATCTGGATTGATACCGCAGAATACAGCAGGTGCGCCATCCCATTTCGTAGTAAGATTTACTTTAGACGTAGAATGGCCTGCAAGCATATCTCGCAATGATTGAAGGAAGTTAATAGTGTCACGGGCGCCATTGACACCACGATTCAGTATCTCATCTTCAATGTGTTCAAGGTGCAGATTAGCACCTTCTTTTTTAGATTCTGTTAAAAATTGTGTGAAGTTCATTTTATTTTCTATTTTGCAATTACGAATCTTCCAGATTTCTCTGTTCTACTTGATGTGTATTCAATAAATTTTTGTACAACTTTTTCATTTAGAAGTACTCTTTTTTTATCTGCTTCATTACTTTTAAACCATTTGTATATAACTGGCATAATAGCATTTGAAACATACAATGCACTTAAAGTAGCTCTTTCATCATCATACATTTCTTTTGCTGGACTCTGCAATTTTGTTCCAGATTTAACTTTAAATTTCTTATTAGCTTTCTCTAACTCAGTAGCATATTTTCTAATGCCTTCATTGAAAGCTCTAGTCAATTCATCACCAAACTTCTTATCAACTTTTGATATTAGTTGACTTATCAATGGTATACCAACAACTGAACCACCACGGCCGCCTGCACCAGTAACTTCAATCTCACACTTTACAGCTTTGTTTACACCATAATTTCCACTATAAGGATCGTGACGAATTTTAAGTTTATCTTTTTTATCTTTACTGAAATAAATTTTTATATCTCTTGTAACTGGCTTAGCTCTTGTGTATTCTTTACTCCAATCACTAACACCATAATACTTAATCTCACCTAGATATTTTTCTTCATCAGACCTTTTGAAGTTTACTTTTACCAAGTGTACTTCATGCTCAGCTTTCTTTAAAGATAGTGGTAATAAATCACCACTATCAACTAAATTACTTGTTAGTTTATTAAGACTAATAAAATCATATGACTTTGCCAACTTACCTGTAGCTAAAGTAACTTCACTTAGAATAGCAACTTCAGCTTTCTTTGATACAAAATATATGTCAGCAGGACTCCATTTATTAATATCGCCAAAATAACCACCATCGTTTTTGTTTGCAACATCAAAGAGTGCGGCTATGTTTTCCATAGCATTTGATGACCTCCCCTTTTCTTTTGCACCACCACGAACATAGATTATATCTTGCCATTTTGGTGCTTGAAGTTTGGAGAACTTTGCACTAAGTGTTTTAATATCGTGTATCAATTTCTTTGCAATATTAAGAGATGATTCATACCAACCATCAGCATTATCTAAAAACTTTTCAATCTCTTTCAGAGTAATTTGAGGCATATCAGTTTTAGCATAACAATCATCTATAATTTTACCATAGTGTTTTTTGAATGCTTGATAAGTTGGAAGTTTAGTCAGATCAAATTCTTTCTGTACTTTTGCTGAACCTAAAAAATCTGCAATAGAACAAAATAGTGCTTGAGCCGCTTCACCTTCTTTTGGGGAATCTGCCATTAAATACTCCTAACATTTAATTTATTGGAGTATTTATCCTATCTCAGTTACCGTATCTTGTCAAGCAAAAAATGCATCTAAGGAACCTTTATTCATATAATTGTCTACGATATCAAACTTCTGTTGTTTTTTAGAAAATGTCCAGACTGGTTCTATGTAAACTTTCTTCATAAACTCATCTAAATTCTCTACGTTCTTTGGCCTTTGCATAATACGCATACCCAATTGACCACAGAAGTTTGCACCATTACTTACCATATCATCAATCAAATCATCACTTGCATAATATCTTGTAGTTTTAATCTTTGGGTCCATGATGTTAACAAATTGAAACCCATTATCACTTAGACTTGCAAATGTTTTACGATTAACTGGCAGATAGAAACCATCTCGCCATTGTTCATACGTTTGATATCTAGACCATGATTGTTCATCTGAATGTTTACCATCTGTATTATATTTCTCTGTTGCGAAATATGGTGGTGATGTAAACGCACAATCAATTGGTGGCAAAATAGAATAGTCAAAGTCTTCGGCTGGTTTACGATGTATCTCTACACGTTTTTTGCCTTCAACAATAAAATATTCATTTGTAAATGTAGTCTTCGGTTTCTCACCATACAACTTCTCATACTCAATACATTGTTCAAAGTATTTCAAATATGTTTGGTCATTTGGATCTGTACCATAATATTGTTCTGCACTTGAACAATAGAAACCAGCAAGTCTATCACCCCAACCGCAAGATGAATCAAACACAGTCTTTGCATTTGATATTTCATAGAGTAACTTTGCAACTTGTGGTTTGAATTGTGTTGCAATATAGGCACTCAATCTAAACGATGAAATGTAAGCACTAACTGATAGTTCTTTGTTACCCAATCGCCATAGTGCAAGAAATACACTACGCAAGTTATCATTGTTTTCCCAACGATAGATTGGAGATTTATATCCCCATGCATCACATTTATATCTTAATGTTTGATGAAAATAGTTACTCACGTTATTGAATTGTGAGCCCATCTGAATCACACCAAGACCATGCTCAGAATACTTTCTACCATAATCTTCAAACTTTTCAATCACAATATCTTTTACTTTATCGTGTTCTTGGAATGTAGATTTCAAATCAGATAGTGTCAATGCCCAAAAGGCACTTTGCATATCTTCATAGGTAATATCACGCAATGGGCATGGTGGTTTTGTAGTTTCAATTAGACGAATCAATTCAGCAACAATAGTTTCTTTATCAAATTTCTCATTGACAAGAGTCCATTGTTGCTCATTCAGAATGGGAACACCATTTGAATTTCGATTCTCTAAAAGATAATCATACAAAATCATACTTTAAATCCATCAAAGTTTTTTCTACGTTCACGATTACCAAATGTATTTAAAGGCTTATCTTCAACTTTACCTGCATCAACAATATCATTCTGTGCAGAGTCTTCAACATCATACAGTCTCATTTTTGCTCTATCGATACCAAGAACAAATCTTTTGTATAGATTAGGATCACCATAACGATTCTTTAATTGCTTAACAAGCACTTGATTCAATTGTTCTAGTTCTTCATTCGTCACAAGAGCAAACATAAAGTCAGCAGTTGCAGGCAAACCAAAAGACTCAGAAGTATCTTCAAGGCCTGGATCAGAATTAGAGAAACCACTTCTTGTTGTTTGTGTTGCAGATACAATCGGAAGATTATTCTCAACAGCAAGACCACGAAGTTCTTCTGCAATTGCCTTGATGTATGAATAACTGTTTACGTTTGCACCAGGTTTAATCCTAGAAGAACAACAGATATTCAAATAGTCAATGAAGATGATATCAGGTTTGAAACTCTTTTTAAGAGCCAAGTCATTCAACAATGCACGGAAGTGTAATGAAGAAGCACTTGCAGTTGGATATTCTTTAATGATTAACTTGCCTTGTGTTTTACTTTTGAGTGCAGAGAATTTACGATTGTAATCTTCTTTAGTGATTGTTCGTAGTTCATCTAAATCTATATTTAGCAAATTTGCATCGATACGTTCAGCAATCTTTTCTTCGGCCATTTCCATTGTGATATACAATACATTATGACCTTGCGATAGACAACCAGCCGCAACGTGACACATAAACAAGGATTTACCTACACCAGTACCAGCAAGAGCAATGTTCAATGTCTTAACTGGAAGACCACCTTTTGTAATCTTGTTAAAAAGGTCTAGGTCAAAACGAATGCGAGATTCTACTTTGTGATATGAATCATACCGAGAATCAGAATCGTTGATGTAATCATGCCCGATATTGTTATCGAATGTAACACCAAGAGCATCAGATAGAAGTTGTGGGATTTCACCTTTACTTCTTTTACCATCGTCATCAAGAATGCCGACAGATTCCATAATTGCATTATAGATTGCCTTATCTTGACAAAACTTTTCAGTTTGTTCGATTAGCCATTGACCTTCAGACTTTTCATCCTTACTAGAATGAATTTCTTTTAGTAGTTCAATAGACTCTCTTACTTGTGGTTCAGTTAGAGATTTACTCTCTGTAAAATTAATTACGAGAGATTCATGTGTTGGAAGGTTTTTATATTTATTTACAAAATCAAATATTTCTTTGAAAACAATCCGTTCGGTGTTGTCAGAGAAATAATCTGGTTTAATGAATGGCAATACTTTTCTAGTGTATACTTCATTATAAATCAAATTCTTCAGAATCGTTTGTTCTAATCTGTTCATTATATCGGTTATTAATAATTAATTCTGTGAGTATGTCACCCATCATTGTATGAAATTTATCATCACTTTGCAAGCTGTCCATGTCATGTTCTCCGGCATGAACAATGGTATACCCAAACTCAAGTTTAGGCATACCTGATTGCTGATTTATTCTAGCACCTGTGTAATGATAAAGAACACCCTTATAATCACCGACAAGGATTCCTATGCCGGTGATATCGCTATCTTTGAAGTCAACAAACTTAAAATGTTTATCTTCTTCAAGCTTCATCGGCTTCTTCTTCCAGAATTGGATCTTCTCCCATAATGCTTCCATATGCAATCTCATACTTGTGTTTAATGAATTCTTTAAACTTAGGGTCTTTTAAAATCGGTTCCATGAACTCAGCGTTTGCTGTATCTGCAATACGTTTCTTTTCACCAACTTCACCTGTCTCTTGGTCTACCTTTGCATACCACCCATTGGTTGGTTTAACCACATGTCCGGATTCAATAGCAAGGTCAAGAATACCAGAGTAACGACTGATACCACCGTCAAAAGATACAGAGATAGGGATTTTAGATTTTTCTTTAACATAACGTGATTTTTCTACATTAATAATAAAATGATAGCCAACAATTTCAGTACCATCTTTATCTTGTTGGCGACCAAGAATATAGATGTTGTCAGCAGAGTAGTAAGAACCTGTACCACCACCAACGATATCTTTAGGGAACATTCCGATCTCTTTGTATGTGTGATTAACAACAATCATTGGAATGTCTTTGATAGTTAAGTGTGGTGTTACCATACGGAACAAACTCTTAACTTGTTTTGCACGACTCATATCAGCAACTGATTTGCCTTCAAGTGCATCTTCAACTTCTTTCTTTGATGCCAGATTACCGATAGAATCTAGAATCACCATCAACTTATCACCACGTTCAATATTCTCAAACTGTTGCATGATATCAAACTTCAACTGTTCAATATTAGTTAACGGAGTATGTAACACACGATCCATATCAATACCAAATGTCTCAAAGTATTTTACTGGTGTGCCAAACTCTGAATCATAGAACAACAGAATTGCTTCTGGATATTTGTCCATGTAAGATTTAGCCATCAACAAACTAAACGCAGTCTTAAAGTGTTTAGAAGGACCAGCCCACATCGTAAGACCTGGAGTAATACCACCATCTAAACGACCAGACAATGCCACGTTAATCATAGGCACAAAGGTCGGTACCATATCTTTTTCTGTAAAGAATTTCGACTTAGATAGAATTGCACTATCTTTGATTGTTGAATTCTTTTTCAATTTTTCAAGTAAACTCATATTTTCTCCCATATATTCTTTCATTATACACTATTAATACTAACAAGTATGGCAATCATGGATTCCATTTCGAATGTGGAACATCAAAGACAAAGGTAATTCTTGTACAATCACCAATATTTTCAGTACCATGCATAATTTTATTATTGAACCATAATAGCGTTCCTGGTTCTACAATCACTTCTTCATCACCAACCATATACTTGTATCGGCCTTGTATTGACAAATGATACCTGTCTTTAGTTTGATAATATGTTCCGGTGTCAATATGTTTACCTACTGAACCACCAACAGGCAGAGATAAGAAACCACATCGATTGAAATTTTTAAAGTTTCTTCTTAGAAATCTAACAATCTCGGTATGTTTATCATATGCAGGTGTTGCCACACAATACTCAGAATCACCAACAAAATCTTCAGCCTTTGCAACTGCACCAACAACTAACTGTAATACACCAGCCGGAATATCATCGTATCCTCTATCAAGTAAAGAACCGATACCTTCCATTTGTTTCTGTGATTCCCAATCACTAGAATATTTCTCTAGTTGTGCCAGAATCTTTGACACATTGATTCCGGTTTTGATGATGCGAATATTAGTCAAAGAAACTCTCCAACGTATTAATTTTCTCTGTAGACCAACCCATACAATCTAACACAACTTTAATTGGTTCAAGAAACGCCTTACTGAATTGTACATCATAGTCAATAAAATCTTGAAGACCAAACTCTTGCGGCAGTCTTGATGGATAAGAGATGACTGTATCTTTAATTGGATTAGGCATCTTCAGATAGGTGAATTTAATCTTTTCACCTTCTTGTATAAGAGGATATTTCTTTTCAAGTTTAAGAGCTTTAAGTCTTGTGTTATACAAGATTGCGCCTTTGACATGAATTGGTGTCCCCTTCTTATATAGAGAAACAGAATCAGAATACTCTTTCAATCCATTCATTCCACGAGGAAATGATATGTCTTCTGGAGGCAATTGTTTGAAGGTTTCTTTGAAGTCAGCAATAAAGGCATGAATGTCTTCTTCGGTGCCTTGCATCATAATCTTAATTGACTCACGCATCTTCTCACGGATAGCCGCAGGTGTAGATGACTTAATCATTTCAAGACCCATGACTTTCATCTTAGGTTCTTTATATTGAACGCCTTCATTGTTGTAGATGTTTAGAATGTAACGCTTCTTTGCAGTCCAGATACCTTTATCTGCAAGAGCCTCACGTTTCATTTGCATCTTTTGGTCATACGCATGAACATACGAAGCGAGGTTCTGATAACTAGCATCGATAAACGGTTGTATTTTATCTTCACAGACTTTGTCCATGAAGGAGATAACTTGATTAACCTCTTTCTCACCAGAATACACTTTACTAACAAGTGGACCAAGGTTGAGATAAATCGAATCTGTATCAGCGGCGATAACGTAATCATTTTCAGTCTTCAATAACTTATTTAAATATCTATTCAATTCACCTTCAATCCAACGAATAGATAATTGGCCGGCAAGAGTTACTGCAAGTGCCATTCTTAAATCATAGAATCTGAAGTACTTAGAGCCTAGAGCACCGTATGCGGAATTTAATGATACTTTCTTTGCGAGTTGCAAGTTATCATATCTTGAAATTCTGTTATAAATCTCAAGTTTTTTCACTTCATCATTTTCGATCTCATACTCTTTTTTCGCCTGAAGCATTAACTTCTTAAACTTCTTGCGATCTTCATACATTTCTTCCAACATTTTAGGCAAGAAGCCTTGAATGTCAGTACGGAAGTATTGGGCGTTCGGAGTTATAGTTACATCTTTCAATGCAGATAAATCTATATCTCGGTTTAACATCTTATTCACATCAACGCCAGATGAAATGATGTTACGCATTTCACTAGTGTAGTTGGATGGTTCAACAAGAGTCTCTGGTGAAATATTGTATTGCATCATCAAGTGCGGATACAAACTGTTCAAGTCAAACGAGGCAATCCAGTTGTGTTTACCAACTTGTGGATCTTTTACGAATGCACCTTCAAACGCTTCACCTTTAAACTTTTCTTCTTTAGGTGGAACAATAATGTTCTTACTCAAAAGATAATTGTATATCAAAGCATCCCACATACGAGTCTGTGCAAAGATATCTTCAAAATTTGTTTTCGTATCATAACCAAGAGTTAAACCCAACTCAATCAGTTTTAGTTTGTTCTCAAGTTTAAAAATCAATTCAACGTCTTTGATGTTATAGTCAATAAACTTTTGGAAGTTTAATCGATACAAGGCATGTAAACTATCAAACTCATCATACGATAATTTACTTTCACCAATCTCTACGTTTGCAATGTTGTCAAGGCGATACGATTCTTGTGAACGGCCGCCTGGCGCATACCAACGATACAACTCAATATAATCTAATGCAGAGATGCCAATCAAATCATATGCAACAAAGTTTTTGTTGTTGACAGTAACATTACGGCTATTGATTAATGACCATGGAGATAATTTCTTATATACATTTTCATCAAATAGTTTTTGAAATCTGTTAACGAGATAAGGTATATCAAAGAACTTAATATTCCAACCAGAGATAACATCTGGTGCATTCTCATGCCAGAAGTCTAGAAACTTCTTACAGAGGTCATACTCATCACGGCATTTGATATAAGTTACATCATCACGTTCATTGTTATAATCACCACAGCCCCAAACATAGGTCATGCCGTTCATATACTTTACACAAATGGCTGTAACTGGTTCAGTTGCTTGATATGGATCAGGAAACCCATTCTCAGAACCAACTTCAATATCGATTACTGCAATAGAAAGATCATCAATCTTCCAATCAATCATACCTTTGAATTCATCTGCAATGAATGAATAGGCAAAACTATTGTTGCCATAGATTCTGAAGTTCTTTACTTCTTCATATCGTTTAATGAAATCACGAGCCTCACGGATGTTTTCAAACTTCATCGGCTCAAGATATTCACCTTCTAGATTTTTAAAATCAGTTGGTTTGTTAGAAGGCAAAAACAAAGTAGGCGTGTAAGCTACTTTTAACTTAACACGCCTACCATTCTTGATACCACGATAATAGATTGTATTGCCAAGAGAGGCAACATTTGTGTAATAATTATTCATTCATACATTATATCAGAATTTTGGGATAGTAGAGGCAATTTCGATGCCTGAACCGAAAAGTTTGCTGTATTGATTTTCTAATTCAACAACAGGTGATGTAATGCAAAGAACATCATTCATTTTGATTTTGATACCAGTTTTGAACTCAGTACAGAATTGTAGAAATGGAACAAACATCATGTTTGCACCTTTATCACCAGGTTGCATTACGACCTGTACAGAGTTTGTAAGTGTGATTGTATCTTCATCAATACAATCAATGTCAGCCATAATAGTATGGTTGGTTTTAAATGTGATTAACTTAATTGACACGGACTCTGGCCTCCGCATCAATTACACCGATTGTTACCCAGCGTTTTGGGAACAACATCTCACGACTTTCATAGTCATGGAAGTTTAAATTTGGATCTCTCATCCAACCAAGAACCTCGACCTTATTGTCGAATTCACGAAGGTACAAATCGTACCGATCTGCCTGAGGCAATTTATATTCATTCACCAGTCTTCTGGCAAGGTCACGAACATTCATATTCATCCTTTAATTTTACACAAGAGTCTATTATACAACAAAAGCAAACACAAGTCAAGCTTATATGTGGCAAAGTTCCACGTTGCATTTTTCTAAAAATTCAATACCAAGATTATCTCGGTATGAATGCCGATAGTACACAGAGTTTATACCTGATTGGTAAATTAATTTAGCACAATCAAGACAGGGTGCATGTGTAACAAATATGGTTGCACCATCTGTAGAGTTAGTAGATTTAGCTACTTTTGCAATCGCATTAGTTTCCGCATGGAGAACTTCTGCTTTAGATTTGTTATCTTTATCTTCACATTCATTTGTCCAACCAGAAGGCATGCCGTTGTAACCAATACCAATGATAGTATTGTCTTTCACAATAACACAACCAACATGAAGTCTTTTAGCTGAAGATAATTCAGCATAGACTTCGGCTGCATTCATGTGTGCATCAATAAATTTTTCTTTCATCCGAAATTCTTTTTAATAACTTTAAAAAATTCTTCAGTACCAAAATAATTCCAACCAGAAGAAACTTGGTATTTCAAATTAACAAACATTTGACCAACCATTGCGTTAACAGCCCAACTTAAAATTTCTGAGTCGAGTTTTTGTCCCGCCTCACTTATTTCTAAGAATTTAACACCATCTAATTGTTTTTCTTTAATGATAGCACCACATTTATTGGGTTTCATCCATTCTGGAATACGTTCATCAGATAACCATTGGCATTCAAATTTTTGACAAGTATCAGGACGTTGGTCATAGATTGTACAACCATTCTCTAAGGAAACAAATTGACATTTGCGACCAGGCCACATCTCATATCCATGAGAAACATTACCAAGCCAACCCTCACAACATAGTGTGCAATCACCACAGGAACGCTTTGTTGAAATGATAGGAATAGTTTTCATCATTCTAAAAAGGCTAATGGTACTTCTATCTTACGCAAACCATTTGCATAGAAGAAGAATGGTACAAATCTTTCATTCAAGAAACCAGGATATCTCCATGGATTAATTTCTGTGCAGTTGTATTGTTTAACACTTTTATTTGGGAATGTTTCAGAACAATTACTCCAAATAAATTCCATGATATCAAAATACTCATTCACAAGTTGTTTGAATAAGTGTCTAGGTAAAATATAAACACATTCGTAATTACAAATACTGTAATCAGTAAACCATAACATATGTTTACGATAACTGGGATTTACAACTTGGATGCCTTCTTTAAATAGATTCCAATATTCAGGCAGTTGTGATTCTAAGTATTGATTCTCAATTGAATTGTGCATCATACGATAACGACTGCAAACAACATCAGCTGATTGTAAGTATCTTAATGCGGCTTCTTTCTGAGATTCAGATGTTAGTATCTTGCATGATTCAACATTAGATGGTACATGGAGTTTTTCACCCACATAACCAACGCCTTGTTCAATCGCTAGATATCTACGATACGATCCTACACCAAGATATTCAGAACTGGTATCATTGTTTGCAAGGTAGTAATCGGTTGCTTGTTGGCCAATCGCCTTGAGGAAATCAACCTCATCAACGTGTGAATAATAATGGCGATACTTACTTACAGTATTCAATCCACTATTTACATTAGTGTACTCACCATTTGTACTTGGTGGGTGCCATTCAAATGCACCACGACCTCCTGCATAGGAGGCTTTCACCCAACTCGAATCAAAATTGAAAGCATACTCTTTGTGAGTATGTATCATCATATTAATATTCATAATAATCCTAAATGGGGGCAAAAAGCCCCCACAGTTTAAACTGTTACCTCTTCTTGAAGCAACTTTGGTTGAAACAGTTTCAGTTCAGATTCGATTTGAATTTTACGAGGTTTCTTGTGGTCAGGAATAACATTCTCTAGACCAATACGAAGAATACCATCTTTGAATTCAGCACCACGAACTTCAATAGTTTCCATTAAACGAATTTTCTTGGTAAATGCCCGTGTAGCAATACCACGATACACATACTCAAGACCTTCTTTGTCTTTCTTTTCACCTTTGATGATTAGATTACCATCGTCAAGTTGAATATCAATTTCATCTTTACCAAAACCAGCAACAGCAAGTTCAACGACATAATTGTTGTCGTTTACTTTTAGAATGTTGTGTGGTGGAAAAGATGGTGCCGGCTGAGTACCTTCAACTAGTCTTTCGATTTCATTGAATAGGTTATCAAAACCAACAAAAGAAGGATAAAGTGCAGAAATGCGTGTCATATAGTTCTCCTATTAAGCGAGTTTAAAAAAATGTAACCCCGAAGGCGTTACAACATTATTTAGACAGCAAATCAATAATCGTTTAGTTTTTTACCGATATTGTATTTTGCTATCAAGTCCCATTCATCTTTTTCTTTAAAAGATATAATCTTTATTTGATGCAATGGTGCTATGTTGTCCGTAAGAATATTTGGATTAATAATCTTAACTAGACCCCATTCTTCTAACAAAACTGCAATTGCGTTTCGTCTTTGTATATCGTTCTCTGAAATATTAGATGGCTTACCATCCAATGCAAAAAGTTCTTTAAAATGTACAATGTAATACTTGCCCTGCTTGTGCAGAATGTGGCAAGATTGGTATAAAACTTTTTCTTTACGAGAAGATACACCAATTCGTGTAAGTGTTTCCCGAACCTTTAAAAAATCATCCTGTTCGGTGAGTATAATCTCAACGAACTTTGATAAATCAACCATATCATTTCCTTAATCCACCGGTGTCGGTTTGTTCTTTTAGTTTTTGGATTTGTTCTTTACTCAGAATCCGTAACGCTTCGTTGGCTTTAGAATTTGAATAGTTGAAGATTTGCTTAACACATTCTATGTCTTCACTCTTTTCAGATTTCTTAGCCCACTTAGCAAACGGTCTCTTTTGAGACCTGACGGTATTTAGTAAAAAGTCATTCTGTAACTTCTTATCAAGGAAATGTCTACGATTCATCTCATTCGCATACAAGATACAATCTTTATGTTGAGAAAGACCACGGTTGATTAGAAAAGGTTCATACCCTTTCTCTGTGATATCATCAACAATAAGTTGTTTCTTGTTCTGAAGAATTGCGTTCAGATAGTCAAATGGATTCATAATACCATCCTCAGTAGACCGATAGAATCTATAGTTGTTAGTAACAAGTAATTAACCAACATGCCAAATGATTGCCTAGTATAAGCAGCCCAAGCATAGAGACTACAACCGAGGATCCAAACAGGGTAAAGAGCAAGTAAGGGCGGATTGGGTACTGTGATAGCCATGGTAATTGAACACCCAATACTAATAGCCCAAGCAATAAGCTCAATGCAAAAACGAACACGATTAGAATTCCAGTCATCTTTAATCCATTCTATAGTAGGTTTGAATAAATCTATAATCATATAAACTCACACTCTACCATAATCTCTGTCAAACAAGCAACAGTATTAATTTCATGGTCAGCAACAAATGCAGCCTTGTATTGATAGTCAGCAAGAATTAGAACTGCTTGTGGAATAGATTGTGGTTTCATTACATCATATAATGAATCATAGATTTTGCGATAGAAGATTGTTGAATCAATTTCATGCGTTGCAACCCATTTACGAATTGAAGTAAAATCTTTTGACTTAACAAATTTTATAATCTCATCAATTGATACATCACCGATCTGTGCAAGAATGCCAGTATCGATTTTACCAAACTGAGAATATCTTTGTAACTCATTAATGATTCTGCGAAAATCAGGAAAGTGTTTCTTGATTAATTCAGCAATAACCTTATCATCAAACTCAATCGATTCACTTTGTAAAACTGTCTTGATTCGTTTAAAGAATGCAGCCGCCATCTTGGCGTTCTCACCATTCTTTAGATTGAATTCAATTACAGCACAACGTGAGTGCAATGGTTCGATGATACGATTTTTGTAGTTACAAGTAAAGATGAAAGAACAGTTGCCTGCAAATTCTTCAATCGCATTACGCAAAGCAGGTTGCGTAGAATTTGGATTTAGATAATCAGCCTCATCAATGATGATGACCTTTCGGCCACCACTAAAACTCATTGATGATGCATAACCCTTAATTTTATTTCGGAAAGTATCAATGCCTGATTCATCAGAACCATTGATTACGATGTAATCGCAACCGATTTCGTTGCATAGTGCTTTCGCTACAGTAGTCTTGCCAACTCCTGCCCCACCAGCTAGAAGTAGATTTGGAATCTGTTTTTGATTCACATACTCCTGAAATGGCTTCTTTAGACGTTCTGGAAGAATACACTCCTCGATTGTCTTTGGGCGATACTTTTCTGTCCACAGTAAATGTTCCATTGGAACCTCTCATAATATAAATCATACACAATATCAGTCACGTTCATTTAAACGTGTAACTACATCCAAATAAGAATCAGTCACATGATAAACAATACCCGATGCAACATAAATTGCAGTTACTTCGGTTACTGTATTAGTTTCTTGATCGGTTAAGATAGATTCGAATACAGTAACAACAAATCTAGGATTGATTGCAAGTGATTGTGATGCATTACCTTGATGCACGTTTGTAAAATACTTTAACATCATTCAGCCTTTTCGAATTTACTACCTGGTTCAGTAGTCACCCAATACTTGATTGGATTCTTTTGATTAGTGAATTGAGAAATGCCTTTAGATGAAATTTTTACATCGTAGCTGCCGGACATTAATTTACTGATACTTCAGTTTTAA
>Ga0214921_10003062_pt1 | contig 26263 bp, 23 predicted proteins | sample LL1505_MetaG_FD_177992 | JGI IMG/M metagenome (GOLD analysis project Ga0214921, IMG submission 177992) | Freshwater microbial communities from Lake Lanier, Atlanta, Georgia, United States - LL-1505 | ecosystem: Environmental > Aquatic > Freshwater > Lake | place: USA: Georgia | collected... | reverse complement strand
AACTAAAAATGGAGCGGGTGACCGGGATTGAACCGGCACAGCTAGCTTGGAAGGCTAGAACTCTACCATTGAGCTACACCCGCAAAATTGTTGCGTGATCTGCTACTGCACTTACCAAGTTTAACTTGGTTTGCCGTAGCAGGTCATACCTTATTACTTCGGTTAGGAGAAGGGAAAATCACCCTCTAGACTTCCATCCCTCGGGGCGTAGCGTAGTGGCTAGCGCGCCTGCTTTGGGAGCAGGAGACCGTGGGTTCGAATCCCTCCGCCCCGACCAAAATTTTTAGTTAATAATTATTAGGGAGAAACAATTGAAAAGCGTGGTTGAGAAACTCTCACCAACTCGGATAAAGCTTTCAATTGAGGTTTCCTTTGATGAGCTCACACCACATATTGATGGCGCTTATAAAACTTTAAGTGAAAAGATTAATATTCCAGGCTTTCGTAAAGGCAAAGTTCCATCAGCGATGATTGATCAGCGAGTGGGCCGGGGCGCAGTATTAGATGAGGCGATTAATGCCGCTCTTCCAACCTTCTACTCCCAGGCGGCTAAAGAAAATGATGTATTAGTAATTGGCCGGCCAAATGTTGATATCACTGAGCTAAAAGATAATGAAAAGTTTGCCTTTACCGTTGAGGTCGATGTTCGGCCAGAGATTGAACTGCCAAACTTCTCACAAATTGAAATTAAGGTTGATGATGTAAAGGTTAACGAGGCAGATGTTGATGAGCAGATTCAATCCCTGCGCACCCGCTTTGGCACATTAACTACTGTTGAAAAAACTGTAGCAAAAGGTGATTTTGTAACAATTGATTTAGTAGCAACTAAAGATGGCGCAGAGTTAGATGGTGGAACAGCAAATGATCTCTCCTATGAGGTTGGCTCAGCATCAATGATCGATGGCTTAGATGAGGCACTTATCGGATTAAATGCCGGGGGTGAAAAAAGTTTTGAGACAGCTTTAGTTGGAATGAAAGAGGGTGAGAAGGGCACAGTTAAGGTAAGTGTTAAAGCGGTAAAAGAGCGTGAGCTGCCACCAGTAGATGATGCCTTTGCCAAGTTAGCATCAGAGTTTGAAACATTAGCTGAGTTAAAAGCAGATCTAACTACCAGGCTTACTCGCTTAAAAGAGATGGAACAGGGAGCGCAAGCTAGAGATTTATTGGTAGAAAAATTAACTGCAACAGTTGAAATCCCACTGCCTGCTGAAATCATCGAGGCTGAGGTAAATGATCATTTAGAAAAAGAGGGCAGATTAGAAGATGACAAACATCGCGCTGAGGTTAATGAAGAGGTGAGAACGACAATCACCCGAGAGTTTTTATTAGATTCAATTGTTAAGGCAGAGTCGATTGCGGTCAATGAAACTGAGTTAACTGAGTACTTAGTTAGAGCTGCTGCTCGTTACGGCATGAGCCCTGATCAATTTATTAAAGAGGTATCAGATGCGGGTCAAGTCAGCACCATGGTGGCAGAGGTTGCACGGGCTAAGGCGCTGGCAGCTGTCTTGGGTCGAGTAAAGGTTGTTGATCAATCAGGCAAGAAGGTTGATTTAGAGGCGCTGCGGCCACAGCCAAAAGTTGAACAAGAGAGTAAATAATCGCTTAAGGCGAACAACTCTCAGGCTTAAACCGGGAAGCATTTTAAGCAAAAGATTGTTAAGGTCATGACAGTATTTTTTAATAACCAAATGAGGAGATATCAGTGGAGCTAAGTAATACACCACGGGCTGCATCAGCTGGCGCTGGCGGGCTTGATGATCAGGTTTACCAACGCCTACTAAAAGAGCGGATTATCTTCTTAGGTTCAGTCGTTGAAGATTCGATGGCAAATGCAATCTGTGCACAGATGTTATTACTTGCAGCTGAAGACCCAGAAAAAGATATTTACCTTTATATAAATTCACCAGGTGGATCAATCTCCGCTGGTATGGCAATTTATGACACAATGCAATACATCAAAAATGATGTGGCAACTGTGGCAATGGGACTTGCAGCATCGATGGGTCAATTCTTACTTTGTTCAGGAACAGCTGGAAAAAGATACGCACTTCCTCATGCTCGAATCATGATGCACCAACCATCTGGTGGCATTGGTGGAACTGCCTCAGATATTAAAATTCAAGCAGAGCAAATGAGCTTTACTAAGAAAAATATGGCTGAGTTGATTGCATTTCACACTGGCCAAAAGGCGGAGACAATTACTGAAGATTCAGATCGTGATCGTTGGTTTACCGCTGCTGAAGCAAAAGAGTATGGTTTTGTTGATCATGTTGTTAAATCAGCTGGTCAAGTATCTGGAAGCGGAGGAACCTCACGATGAAGCCAGATATGAATAAGATAAATGAGATTACCTCTCGTTACATTCTGCCGACAATTGAAGAGCGAACCAGTTATGGTTACAAGCGATTAGATCCATACACAAAGTTATTTGAAGAGCGGATTATCTTTTTAGGTCAAGCTATTGATGACACCGTGGCAAATGATGTTATGGCTCAATTACTTACCTTAGAGTCCATGGATCCAGATCGTGACATCATGATGTATATCAACTCACCAGGTGGATCTTTCACAGCACTAACTGCAATTTATGACACTATGCAATTTGTTCGCCCAGATGTAATGACAATTTGTTTAGGCCAAGCTGCCTCTGCTGCTGCCGTACTTCTAGCTGGCGGAGCTGCTGGAAAACGTTACGCCTTAGAGCATGCTCGAATTTTAATTCACCAGCCATACTCTGAAGGTGGCGGACAAGGATCTGATATTGAGATTCAAGCAAAAGAAATTTTGCGAATGCGAACATTGCTGGAGGAGATGCTTGCTCGTCACTCAAAGAAGAGCCAAGTAGATATTGCTAAGGATATTGAGCGCGACAAGATATTAACCTCTGCTGAAGCGGTCGAGTACGGTCTAATCGATCAAGTTCTTGCTTCACGCAAAGCAAAGGCGAAGAGTTAATAATTTCGCCTATAAGCGAACAGATTTAAGCCTTATTTGCACTCACTAGCTACGCACACCGCTCTACCCTTATCTCACTTCCCTAATGAACAGGAGCGGTAACAGGTGAGCACACGTATTGGTGAAAGTGGTGACCTACTTAAGTGTTCCTTCTGCGGCAAAACTCAAAAGCAGGTTAAGAAGTTAATTGCCGGCCCTGGCGTTTATATTTGTGATGAGTGTATTGATCTGTGTAATGAGATCATTATTGATGAGCTAAATGAAACTAGCTCTCTCGGGCTTGCTGAACTACCAAAACCTCAAGAGATATTTGAATTCTTAGATCAGTATGTAATTGGTCAGGATCAAGCTAAGAAATCCTTATCAGTTGCTGTTTATAACCATTACAAGCGGGTGCAATCAGGTGATAGCAAACGTGATGATGCGGTGGAATTATCAAAGAGTAATATTTTAATTTTAGGACCTACTGGTTGCGGTAAGACTTTACTTGCTCAAACATTAGCCAGAATGCTTAATGTGCCATTTGCGATTGCAGATGCCACAGCATTAACTGAGGCTGGTTATGTTGGCGAGGATGTTGAAAATATTTTGTTAAAACTTATTCAAGCTGCTGATTTTGATGTTAAAAAGGCTGAGACCGGCATTATCTATATTGATGAGATTGATAAGGTGGCAAGAAAGGCTGAGAACCCATCTATTACTAGAGATGTATCTGGTGAGGGCGTGCAGCAAGCACTTCTTAAAATATTAGAGGGAACTACCGCATCTGTACCGCCACAAGGTGGACGCAAACATCCACACCAAGAGTTCTTACAAATTGATACTACTAATATTTTATTTATTGTGGGCGGTGCCTTTGCCGGATTAGAGAAAATAATTGAAAGCCGTAAAGGAAAGGCTGGCGTTGGTTTTAATGCCAAGCTGCAAACAAGTGATGACATTATTAAGACCGATATATTTGGCGATGTTATGCCAGAGGATCTTCTTAAGTTTGGCATGATTCCTGAGTTCATCGGCCGTTTACCAATTATGACAAGCGTTGAAAGCTTGGATCAAAAGGCATTAATGCAGATCCTAACTGAGCCAAAAAATGCGTTAGTCAAGCAGTATCAAAAATTATTTGATTTAGATGAGGTTGAACTTGAGTTTAGTAATGAAGCCCTTGAGGTCGTGGCAGATCTTGCGATCAAGCGCGGTACTGGTGCTAGAGGGCTACGCGCAATCATGGAGGAGACGCTGTTATCTGTGATGTATGAAGTACCGAGCCGCAAAGATATTGAAAAGGTTGTTATTACACCTGCTGTTGTTAGAAAAGAGGAAGTACCAACTTATGTGCCACGCACCGCCGGCGGACCAAAGCGTGCGGTAAAGGGTGAAAAGAGTTCTGAGGAAAAAAGCGCCTAAGATCAACCCTTATGAGTGGCGATAATAAGAAAGAGTTAGCAGCCACATTTTCTCCTGCCGAAATTGAGGCACCGTTATATAAGAAGTGGCAAGATGCTGGTTACTTTAATGCTGATAGCAAATCTAAGAAACCGCCATTTACCATAGTTATTCCACCCCCAAATGTGACTGGTTCACTTCATATTGGTCACGCACTTGATCACACAATTCAAGATTTACTAACCCGAATGAAGCGAATGAAAGGCTATGAAGCACTATGGCTCCCAGGAATGGATCACGCTGGTATTGCAACTCAAAATGTAGTTGAAAAACAATTAGCTGCCGAAGGAAAATCTCGTCATGATTTAGGACGAGAAGCTTTTATTGAAAAAGTTTGGCAGTGGAAGGCAGAATCTGGGGGTGCGATCTTAGATCAGATGAAGCGCTTAGGTGATTCTGTTGATTGGGATCGTGAAGCATTCACAATGGATGCTAATTTAAGTAAAGCAGTTTTAACAATATTTAAGCGATTATATGATCAGGATTTAATTTATCGGGCCGAGCGGATTATTAACTGGTGCCCAAGATGTTTAACCGCGCTCTCTGATATTGAGGTTGAGCATAAGGATGACTCTGGTGAGTTTGTCTCTATTAAGTATGGTGATGATGATGTGAATATAACTATCGCAACTACTAGAGCTGAGACCATGTTAGGTGATGGCGCAGTTGCTGTTAACCCAAATGATGAGCGTTATAAGCACCTAGTTGGCAAGAAAGTATTACTTCCACTTGTTGATCGAATGATTCCAATTATTGCCGATGAGTTAGTAGATCCAGATTTTGGAACCGGTGCGGTTAAAGTAACCGCTGCCCATGATCCAAATGATTTTGAGATGGGCATGCGCCACGGGGTTGAGTTAGTAATTATTATGAATGAACATGGCGTGATGGATGGTACCGGCACAAAGTTTGATGGTATGGATAGATTTGATGCCAGAAAAGCAGTTGTGGATGAGCTTAGAAAATTAGGCAGAGTTGTTGGCGAGAAGCGGCCGTATGTTCACGCAGTTGGACATTGCCAAAGATGTGACACCACAGTTGAACCACGTCTTTCAAAGCAATGGTTTGTAAAGGTTGCACCCCTTGCAAAAGCTGCAGCAGATGCTGTTCGTGATGGACGGGTAAAGATAGAACCGGAGGAGATGTCGCCAAGATATTTTGAGTGGGTAGACAACATGCATGATTGGTGTATCTCACGCCAACTTTGGTGGGGCCATCGCATTCCAGTTTTCTATGGACCAAATGATGAGGTAGTTGTTTGCGGCCCGGATGAAAAACCACCAGCTGGTTACACCCAAGATCCGGATGTATTAGATACCTGGTTTTCATCTGCGCTATGGCCATTTTCAACCTTAGGTTGGCCAGATGAAAGTGATGATTTAAAAAAGTTTTATCCAACCTCAGTATTAGTCACCGGCTATGACATTTTATTTTTCTGGGTTGCCAGAATGATGATGATGGGCTTATTTGCTATGGATGGCAAACAACCATTTGATGTAATTGCGCTGCACGGATTAGTTAGAGATCAATTTGGCAAGAAGATGAGTAAGAGCCGTGGAAATACCGTTGATCCAATTGAGTTTATGGATAAGTATGGCTCTGATGCCCTGCGCTTTACATTAGCAAGGGGAGCAAATCCTGGAACTGATCAAGCGCTAGCTGAGGATTGGATTGCTGGGTCTAGAAATTTTGCTACCAAGTTATGGAATGCAACTAGATTTGCGATGATTAATGGCGCAACTATTAAGGGGCAGTTACCAAGTCGATTAGAGTTAAATGCGATAGATAATTGGATTTTGACCAGAGCTGATCAAACTATTGCTGCTGCGGATGAATTATTTGAAAAGTTTGAGTTTGCTAAAGCGTGCGAATTAATTTACCACTTTGCTTGGGATGATCTATGTGATTGGTATCTAGAGCTTTCGAAAGCAACATTTGCTGGTAGTAATGCCGCAAATAGTAAACGAGTGCTAGGTGAGGTATTAGATCAACTACTTCGCCTAATGCATCCGGTGATGCCATTTATAACTGAGGAGCTTTGGTGCACATTAACTGGTGGTGAATCATTAATGATTACGCAGTGGCCAAAATCTGATCTATCTGCGCAAGATCAATCTGCAGTTGAGCTAGTTGGGAAGATGCAGGAGATAGTTACTGAGATTCGCCGGTTTAGAAATGATCAGGGGATTAAAACCACCGCTAAGGTTGCCGCAAAGTTTTCTGGCTTAGATAAGGTAGGACTAAGCGATTACGAAGGCTCACTTCGCCACATTGTAAAGTGTGAATCATCATCCGGAAACTTCACCGCCAAGACTCAGGTTGGGCAGGTAGTAATTGAGTTTGATCTAACTAGTGCGATTGATTTAGTTGCTGAGCGAGCTCGACTAAGTAAAGATTTGCAGACAGCGCAAAAGGATCGTGATACTGCAAAAATTAAATTAGATAATGAAGGATTTATGGCAAAAGCTCCAATGGAGGTTGTCACTGAGATTCGGCAAAGACTTGCGCAAACAACTGAGGACATAGCACGACTTACTGCTCTTCTTGAAAAACTGCCAAAGTAAATGAGCAATCAGAAAGCCCAAGCCAGATTAGATGCTATCGAGATTGAATTAAATAAACGCTGGCCTGAGAGTAAAATTGAGCCATCACTTGATCGAATAATTGCATTAACCGACGCCCTTGGCTCACCACAACTTTCCTACCCAACAATTCATATCGCTGGCACAAATGGCAAGACCACAACGGCGCGAATGGTTGATCAATTACTAACCGAACTTGGTTATCGAGTTGGGCGTTACACCTCACCACATTTACAATCTTTTACCGAGCGGATAAGCATTAAAGGCTTACCTATCTCAGCTGAGCAAATGATCACAACTTATGATGATATTGCCCTCTATTTAGATCTAATAGATTCCCGGCAGCTGCACCCAATCTCTTACTTTGAAGCGCTAACTGCAATGGCCTTTGTGGCATTTGCTGAGTATCCAGTTGATGTTGCAGTAATTGAGGCAGGAATGGGCGGACAGTGGGATGCTACAAATGTTCTCTCTTCGCTGGTCTCAACTATGACACCAATTGGTTTTGATCATATGGAGTACTTAGGAAATACTTTAACTGAGATTGCTCAAACTAAAGCTGGCATATTTAAACCAGAATCTAATGTTGTTTTAGCTGCGCAAACAAGTGAGGTTGCAAAGGTGCTAATGGCGCAGGTGGCAAAAGTTGCTGCCATTCCATTTCGCGAAGGCGTTGAGTTTTCGGTGAAAAAACGATCATTAGCAGTTGGTGGTCAGATGATTTCACTACATGGCATTTATGGTGATGTTGAAGATATTTACCTGCCCCTTTACGGTGATCATCAAGGCAATAATGCGTCGGTTGCATTAGCAACTATTGAAGCTTTTGCTGGAGTTAAATTAGATGAAGAGTTAGTGCGGCAGGCATTTAGCAAAGTGAAATCACCTGGCAGGTGTGAGATTGTTTATAAAGACCCAACTGTGATAATTGATGCTGCCCATAACCCACATGGAGCGGTGGCAATTACAAGAACCATCAATACTGAGTTTGATTTTGAGATGGTAATTGCGGTGGTAGCGGTTTTAGCTGATAAGGATGTGGCTGGAATATTAAAGGAGTTAGCAAGTAGCGTTGATTATTTGATTGCTACCTCTAATAAATCTGATCGATCAATGAGCGCTGATCAATTAGCAAAGATTGCAGGTGATTACTTTAAACCAGAGCAAATCGAAATCATTTCTGATCTAGATGCAGCGATCACCTATGCTATTGAAAAAGCAACCCTTTCAAATCAGGTAAGTGATGGCATCAGCGCCGTCCTAGTTACCGGCTCGGTGGTAACTGCTGGAGGTGCTAAAACATATTTAGAGAGATTGGCTAGTGAGCGCAAATGAGAGTTTTAGCAGCGGCAGTTTTAAGTATGGAGTCAATTTTGATGGGCTTTGCACTTTTAATTGCTAAAGATGAGGCAAGTGCAATTCAAATAGCTATCGGTGGAGCTCTTGCTATTGTCTTAATTCTTAATGCTGGTGTTTTAAAGCGAAAGGGTGGGTATTTGCTGGGAAGTATTCTGCAAATATCTTTAATTGGATATGGATATGTAGTCTCACAGATGTATTACATGGGAGCACTTTTTGCTGGACTTTGGATTGCAGCGATTGTGCTTGGTCGAAAGGGTGAGGCAATAAAGGCGAGACTTATCGAGCAGCGGGATAAGAAGGGGCCAAATCAGCCATAATTTTCAGCCTGAGCCAAAGATGCGTAGAATAAGAAAGTGAGTTCAGAGCAAACTTTAATTTTGGTTAAACCAGATGGCGTAAAGCGCGGTTTAGTTGGCGAAGTTATTGCACGCATTGAACGTAAAGGTTACAAAGTTACCAATTTAAAAATGTTAACTGCTGACCGGTCACTTCTTGCAAAGCATTATGCAGAGCATGAAGGAAAACCTTTTTATGAACCGCTGATGGAGTTCATGGCATCAGGTCCAATTGTGGCGATGGTGGCACAGGGCGAGCGAGTTATCGAAGGGTTTAGAAAAATGGCAGGGGCAACCGATCCAACAGTTGCCGAAGCTGGAACTATTCGAGGAGATTTAGCAAGAGATATGGGAACAAAGGTTGTACAAAATATTGTGCACGGATCAGATTCACCAGAGTCTGCAGCTCGTGAGATAAAGATTTTTTTCGGAAATTAACCAAGTACAAGTTAGAGGGAGAAGCGCAAATGGCTAAAGGATCAAATCGGATGTCTTGGATTGGCCGCGATATGGCGGTAGATCTAGGAACAGCTAACACTTTAGTTTATGTGCGCGGTCGTGGCATTGTGCTAAATGAACCCTCTGTAGTTGCGGTAAACCAAGATACTGGCGCAATTCTCGCCGTTGGACTTGAGGCAAAGCGAATGATTGGAAGAACTCCTGGAAATATTGTGGCAATTAGGCCGCTTAAAGATGGAGTGATTGCAGATTTTGATACCACAGAGCGAATGCTTAAATACTTTATTCAAAAGGTTCACAAACGTCGCTACTTAGCAAAGCCAAGAATTGTTGTCTGCGTACCATCTGGAATCACTGGTGTTGAACAGCGCGCGGTTAAAGACGCTGGTTACGCGGCTGGCGCTCGCAAGGTTTACATAATTGAGGAGCCAATGGCAGCTGCAATTGGTGCTGATCTGCCAATCCATGAACCAACTGGAAATATGGTGGTTGATATTGGTGGCGGAACAACGGAGGTTGCTGTTATTTCACTTGGTGGAATTGTGGCAGCACTTTCAATTCGTGTTGGTGGCGATGAGTTAGATCAATCAATTATTAACTGGGTTAAGCGTGAGTACTCATTACTACTTGGTGAGCGAACAGCTGAAGAGATTAAGATGGCAATAGGTTCAGCATTCCCACTTCCAGGTGAGCCAGATGCTGAAATTCGTGGTCGAGATCTTGCCACAGGATTACCAAAGACAATTCTGGTTACCTCAGCAGATATTAGAAAAGCGCTTGAGGAGCCGGTGACTGCAATTGTTAATGCGGTTAAAAATACATTGGATAAGACTCCACCTGAGCTAGCAAGTGATCTCATGGACCGAGGAATTGTATTAACTGGCGGCGGAGCATTGCTTCGTGGCCTAGATGAGAGATTGCGCCATGAGACTGGCATGCCAATTCATATTTCAGAGCGACCTTTGCAGGCAGTTGCTGAAGGATCCGGAAAATGTATTGAAGAGTTTGAAGCCTTGGAGAAGGTTTTAATCTCTGAACCTCGTCGTTAATTTGTAAGGGAGTTTATTTGTGGCTAGAGGCGGCGGTAATAGGTCGCGGCTATTACTAGTCCTTTTACTAGTCTCCTCGCTCTTTTTAATCACTCTAGATCTTCGGGGCGTTAATTTAGCTGGCAGCATTAGAAGCGGTGTTTCAACTGTCATTTCACCAGTTGAAAATTTATTTTCAAAGCTGCTCTCACCGGTCGGAAATTTAGCTAGTGATGTTAAAAATTTTGGGCAATCAAAAAAGAAGATTGCCGAACTGAGTAAGCAAGTAGATGAGTTAAAAGCAAAGCAAATAATTGATGAGGATACAGTCGGTCAACTTAATCAATTAAAAAATGTTTTAGATTTAGCTGGTCGTGGTGGCTATAAAGTGGTCTCTGCACGAGTAATTAATCGTGGCTCAACAGAAAGCTTTAAAGAAACTTTAACTATTGATGTTGGCAGTAGCGATGGTATTAGTAGAAATATGACAGTCATCTCTGAAAGTGGACTAGTTGGAGTTATTAAATCTGTCGGTAGCAATAGTTCAATCGTTTTATTAATGAGTGACCCGACCTTTAAAATAGGTGTTCGAATCGCAGGCACACAGAGCATCGGTGTGGTTTCTGGGCAAGGCGGCTCAACATATTTATTGCAATTACTTGATGCAACTGGTGAGATAAAGGTTGGCGATACTTTAGTTGCACGAGGTAGTCAAGATGGGCGGCCATTTGTACCAGGTGTTCCAGTCGGAACCGTTACTACTGTGCAAAGTAATGCTTCATCTATTACTCAAAATGCAGATGTTGCTTCAATGACTAACTTAGAGAAGTTAAGTATTGTTGCAGTGGTAATTACTCCACCAATTGGGGATCCTCGAGATTCACTTGTGCCAAAACCAAGACCAACAGCAACTGTTTATATAACACCTTCACCTACACCTACTCCAAGTAGGTAGCAATGAGTCAGATTCGTGTTATCAACACCTCACTTTTTTTGCTTTTAACATTTCTTATTCAAGAATCAGTAATAGCAAGAATTAACTTTCCATTAGGTGGATTCTCACTTTACATCGCAGTACTGATGATAGTTTTATCACTAGAGGATAGAACTGGATCACTAGTATTTGGGTTTATCGGCGGCTTAATATTAGATCTTTCACCCGCTGCTCAATCACCCTTTGGTCAATGGGCATTAGCCATGACATTTATTGGCTATCTTTTCTCGGTAAATCGAGAAACTGTTGGAGATTTTAATGATCGACCAATTACTTTTATCTCTCTAATAAGTTTTGGTGCTGCGGTCTCAATGATTACCTTTTTAGTCATTGGAGTTTTACTAGGTCAAAACAATGGCGGAGTAGTGCGCAATCTAACCCTAATTTTTGCTAATTCATTTTGGACATTTTTAATCGTACCTATTTTTATCCCAATCACTTTAAAGATAAGAAAGTTTCTGCTTACTAATCGAGAACGAGTATGAGTCTTAGGGCAAGAATTAATCTAATTATTTTTCAGACCTTAGTTTTTTCATTGTTATTTGCTCTCTTTGGCAGGTTGCTTTACCTGCAGGTATTAGATAGCGGTAAGTATCAAGATGCGGCAATTAGTATCCAAAGCAGAGATGTGGTTACACCAGCAATTCGCGGTGCAATAACCGATATAAACGGCACACCAATGGTGGTTGATTTACCAGGACTTGTCGTATCAATTGACCGAAGCAGACTGGATAAGCAAAGCGATAAGGGTGTCTCTGTTCTTGCTCGAGTTGCATCATTATTTAATCTTGAGTATTCAGATGTTTATCAACGTACGAGATTATGTGGTGAGCTACCAAAAGACAATCGAGCAGGGTGTTGGAATGGAACTAGATATCAACCAATTCCATTAGTTGGCGGAGCATCACAAGATCTAGCTCTTAAAATTATGGAAAATTCTGATCTCTATCCAGGTATTGATGTTCAATCTGTTCCGATTAGAAGTTACCCCTCACTTGCTGGTGAGAATGTGGCTCACGTCCTTGGTTATGTTGGTTCTGTAACTGATGAGGATCTTAAAAACCAAAACGTGAATTACTACCGAAATGAGGTTGTTGGAAAGACTGGGCTTGAAACACAGTACAACCAATACTTACGTGGCATACCAGGAGTTAGAACAGTGTTGGTAAATCGCAAAGAGGTAGTTACTAAACAATCTAGAAATATAAAAGCTGTTGCTGGCGATAATCTAATTACAAATATTGATTCTAAATTACAAGCTGGTGTTGAAAAAGCACTTGAGGGCGCGGTAAAACGTGCTCGTGCCTCTGGCTATAGAGGTGACTCTGGTGCTGCAGTTGTTCTTGAAATTAGTACTGGTCGAGTACTGGCTATGGCCTCCTATCCAACATATGACCCAGCAATCTGGCAAAGAGGCTTGACTGTTAAACAGGCGGAAGATCTATTTAGTGAAAAAAAAGGCGTGCCAGCATTATCTAGACCACTACAAGGTTTATTTGCACCAGCTTCTACCTTTAAATCAGTTTCAGTCGTGGCAGCAGCAGCTGCTGGCTACTCACTAGATGCCTCCTATAACTGCCCTGCTGAGGTTGCAATTGGAAATAGAACATTTAAAAACTTTGACAGTGTTGCAGCGGGCAGGTTAAAGCTAGATGTTGGCATTGCAATCTCATGTGATTCACTTTGGTATCAGATTTCATATGATGAATGGGTTAAAGATGGCGGGCTTAAGCCAAAATCAAACCCAAATGATTACTTTTTTAATGCTGCAAAAGCATTTGGTGTTGGTAAAGCAACTGGGATTGATCTACCAAGTGAGTTAAGTGGACGACTACCAAATCGACAATGGAAACAAAGCTGGTATGAACAAAACAAGGATTTTTACTGTAATTATAAAGAGCGAGCCAAGAAGCAGGATCTAACACCGTATTTAATTGAGATAGCTAGAGAAAACTGTATTGATGGAAATAAGGTTAGAGCTGGTGATGCGGTCAACTTTTCAATTGGCCAAGGAGATACTTTAGTTACCCCACTCAGACTTGCGCAGATTTACTCTGCAATTGCCAATAATGGCACCTACTATCAGCCCCAGGTTGCCAGAGCAATTGTTGATGTTGATGGAAAAGTGATTAAAGAGTTTAAGCCGGTGATAGCAGATACGGTTAAGGTTGAGCAAAGTACCTGGGATTTCTTACACCGCGCACTTCATATGGTAGTAACTCGTGGAACTGCGGCATCTGTATTTTCCGGTTTTCCAGTTGCAATAAGTGGCAAGACTGGAACAGCACAGGTATTTGGTAAGAATCCAAATGGCAGCGCTAAAGATGACACATCTTGGTTTGCTTCCTATGGACCAACTGAGGATCCAAAATATGCGGTAGTAATGATGGTTAGCCAAGGTGGATTTGGTGCTTCAGCATCTGGTGTTGGTGTTAGAGATATTTATGCAACCTTGTTTGGCGTTAGCGGTAATAGAGTAAATCCAGATAAAGCTATATTTCCAACTGGTGTTCCAACTAATATTGCTAAGGTAGATTTGAAAAAGGTAGCTAATAAGGTTGATTTAACTGGAATCAAAGTCAGCGGGGTAAAGCTTAAGTGAGTAGCACATTTAAGTATCGAAGCAGTAATAACTCAGCCTTTGCCCGCTTTGATAAGACGCTCAATTTTGCAGTTGGTGGATTATTAGTAATTGGTACTTTATTAGTTTATGCCGCAACTAGAGAGTGGTTTAAATCAAATAATCTAGATCCAGAGTATTACCTAAAGCGACATGTATTAAATATCTTAATAGGTGCCTTACTAGCTTACGGCACCACCTTAGTTGACTACCGATTATTACGCGCTTACACACCAATTGTCTGGGCGGTTGCAGTTATTGGATTGATTACTGTGTTAATTCCAGGTCTTGGTACTGAGGTTAACAGCTCAAAAGCATGGATTTCTCTTCCTGGCGGTTTTCAATTACAACCTGCTGAGTTAGCAAAGATTGCAATTATTATTGGAATAGCGATGATCCTCTCAGATCGCGATCAAACCCATGAGGATCCAACAGATTTAGATGTTTTAAAGGCGTTGTTAATTTCAGCTGTTCCAGTTTTATTAATTGTTGCTCAGCCCGATTTAGGAACTGTTTTAATAATCTCTGCAGCAATTGTTGCCATGATTGGTGTGTCAGGTGCTAAGCCAATTTGGGTCATCGGTTTGTTACTACTTGCCGGCATTGGTGGTTTTACTGCAGTTAAAACCGGAGCGGTATCTGATTACCAGGTAGCTCGCTTGCAATCCTTTGTTGATCCAACCTCTGATCCGCAGGCAACTGGTTATCAGCTGCGCCAATCTAGAATCACAATTGGTTCTGGTGGTTTTTTTGGCAAAGGTTTATTTAATGGACCACAAACAAATGGTCGATTTGTACCGGAGCAACAAACTGACTTTATTTTCACCGTTGCCGGTGAGGAGCTTGGTTTTCTTGGCTGCTCAGTTATCTTATTTTTATACCTACTATTTTTTATTAGAGCATTCACAATCTGCCGGCGAAGTAGTGATCTCTTTGGCAAGCTAGTCAGTATTGGCGTAATTGCCTGGTTTATCTTTCAATCATTTGAAAATATCGGAATGGCAATGGGACTTATGCCGATGACTGGTGTGCCACTGCCATTTCTTTCATATGGTGGATCATCAATGTTTGCCAATTTAATCGGGGTAGGCCTGTTACAAAACGTACACTCTCGTAGCCGCTAACACGCTTAAATTGCGCTCAGTTGGCGGATCAAGAAGTATCTGCGATACTTATCCCACGCAATCAGCGCGAGGATAAAGAGCCTCCGCCGCGACTGCGTCGATATTTTTAGCATAATTAATTGGAATTAATTAAAAAAGTATTGAAAGAGATACTGCAAAACTGCAGTAGTTTAATTTTGAAAAGGATTTGATTTATATGGCCGATGAGCCTAAAGCACTACGTAAGCGCGCTGCCAAAAAAGCGGTAGCAGGAGATGAAAAAAAACCAAGTAAAAAAGCAGGATCAATTCCTGTTCCACTATTTCAAGCTGCCCCTGAAACTAAGGCTACAAAAACTACTAAACCGGCAAAGAGTGCGGCCAGCGAAGTAGCTGCTGAGACAAAAAGTAGTGAGGGTGAGAGTGAAGAGTTTCGTCGTCGTCGCCGTCGGGGCGGAAGAGGAAGACGCCGCAATGGTAAAGAGATTTCAGAGGGCGATGAAGATAGCTCAACACCAACTGTTGATGAGAGTGAATCTGGTGAGGGTGTAACACATAAGCGCCGTCGCCGTCGCAGAGCACGCGGTGAAGGTGTAACACCAGGAGAAACTATTGAGGAAGATGGCGTACTGACTGTAGTTAAAGTAAGAGAGGCTCGAGTTAGAGAGCCAAGGAGTGAGAGTCGTAATTTTAATCGCCGAGATCGTAATAAATTTGATCGAAATGATCGTGGTGAGCGACGTGAGCGTCGTGATTTCACCCGCAAACGTGGCACGGTAATTACTGAGTCAGAGTTCTTAGCACGCCGTGAAGCAGTGGATCGAACAATGCTAGTTCGCCAAATTGCCGATCGTACTCAAATTGCAATAATTGAAGATGAGGTAATGGTTGAGCATTATGTAAATAGAAATAGCAATATCTCTTATGTTGGTAACGTCTACTTAGGTAAGGTACAAAACGTACTGCCATCTATGGAGGCAGCTTTCGTAGATATTGGTAAGGGTCGAAATGCTGTTCTATACGCCGGTGAGGTTAATTGGGATGCCCATGGCCTATCTGATACTCAACCACGCAAAATTGAACATGTATTAAAGAGTGGTCAATCAGTATTAGTTCAGGTGACTAAAGACCCAATTGGCCAAAAGGGTGCCAGATTAACTAGCCAGATATCTCTTCCTGGTCGCTACTTAGTTTATGTACCAGCAGGTGGCATGAGTGGAATCTCTCGCAGATTGCCAGATACTGAACGTAATCGATTGAAATCTATTCTTAAGAATTTAATCCCAGATCAAGCTGGCGTAATTATTAGAACTGCAGCAGAGGGAGCCCCAGAGGCAGAGCTAGAAAGAGATGTCTCTCGTCTTAAGGCGCAATGGGAGGATATTGAGAAGAAGGCAAATGATTCATCAACATCTGCTCCCTCACTTTTATATGGTGAGCCAGATCTAACTGTTCGAGTAATTAGAGATATCTTTAATGAGGATTTCAACAAGATGCTGGTGCAGGGTGATCAAGCTTGGGATGATATTCAAAATTATATTGGCCATATCGCACCAGAGCTTGCAAGCAAGATTGAAAAGTGGAGTTCAAACCGAGATCTATTTGCTGAAAACAGAGTCGAAGAGCAACTTGCAAAAGCATTTGATCGCAAGGTTTACCTACCATCTGGTGGCTCACTTGTAATTGATCGCACCGAGGCAATGATTGTTATCGATGTTAACACCGGTAAATTTATTGGTAAGGGCGGAAATCTTGAAGAGACGGTTACTAAAAATAACCTAGAAGCGGCAGAAGAGATTGCTCGCCAGCTACGTCTTCGGGATATGGGCGGAATTATTGTGATCGACTTTATCGATATGACGCTGGAATCAAACCGTGAGTTAGTACTTCGCAGATTAGTTGAGTGCTTAGGCAGAGATCGCACAAAGCATCAGGTTGCTGAGGTCACCTCACTTGGTTTAGTACAGATGACACGTAAACGTGTTGGTCAAGGATTAATTGAGGCATTCTCTACCACCTGTGAAAGTTGCGGCGGGCGTGGAATTCATATTCATAGTGAGCCAGTTAAGAAGGTTGCACTTGAAAAGGATATGGAGCAGCGTTTTGCCAAGACAAGCAAAGCAAATAGTGATGATGCAGATGATGAAAATGATGATGCAGATGGAGATTCAGATATTGAAGAAACATCTAACTCAGATGATAATCAAAGTGATCAAAAGGTCGAGGAGATTCCAAGTGCAACTACTGGCCGCCGAAAGGGCAGGCGAGCAGTCAGTACTGGGGTTATTTCTACCAATTAATCCCTCAAGTAATCGCTGTATTTGACCCAAATCAGATCGATCTCTACCCTTATCCACCTAGCCAGATCCATAAGTTGAAATTTAAGATTTAGGCTAATAACTAGAAGGAGCACACGGTGTACGCGATTGTTAAAGCAGGCGGGCGACAAGAGAAGGTTTCAGTTGGTGAAACACTTGTGGTTGATCGCTTAGATGCTGCCGTTGGCGCTTCAGTAACTTTCCCAGCAGTTCTATTGGTAGATGGCGCTGATGTCACCGCTGATCCAAAAGCACTAGCTGCAGTGAAGGTAACTGGTGAGGTATTAGCAGAGCAAAAGGGTCCAAAGATTGCAATCCTTCGTTATAAAAATAAAACTGGATATCGTCGTCGCCAAGGATTTCGTTCTCAACTTACACGTGTAAAAATAACTGGAATTAACAAGTAACTACTAACTAAGGCAGGTGAAAGAAGATGGCAAGTAAAAAGGGTGTTTCATCCACGCGAAATGGTCGCGACTCAAATCCTCAATACCTTGGTATCAAACGCTTTGCTGGTCAGGTAGTAAAAGGTGGGGAGATTTTGGTTCGCCAACGTGGCACTTACTTCCACCCAGGAAAAAATGTTGGAATTGGAAAAGATGACACATTATTTGCTCTAGAGGGTGGATCAGTTGAATTTGGTCGCGCTCGCGGTCGTCGAGTAGTAAACATCGTTCCGGTTTCTTAATCCCAGCGGAAATTTAATTATGGGTCCGCTAACTGCGGGCCCATTTTTATTTGATTGGTAATTAGCGAAAGGAGTTCACATGGCAAGCTTTGTTGACCGTGTAACTCTGCACGCAGATGCTGGTAAGGGTGGAGATGGTTGTGTATCTGTGCACCGTGAAAAATTTAAACCCTTAGGTGGCCCAGATGGCGGAAATGGTGGCCGAGGCGGAGATATTGTTTTAGTGGTAGATCCAGATGCGACCACACTTTTAGATTTCCATCACTCACCTCATCGCAAATCAACTGATGGTAAAAAAGGTGCTGGTGATTTTAATAATGGTGCAGAAGGCAAGGATTTAATTCTCTCAGTTCCAAATGGAACAGTTGTTAAAGATGTAAATGGAACTGTAATTGCAGATCTAGTTGGTTTTGGTACCAGATTTATGGCAGCCCAAGGTGGTAAGGGCGGACTTGGAAATGCTGGTCTTGCTAACTCAAAACGTCGCGCACCAGGTTTTGCACTGCTTGGGGAACCAGGTGAAACTCGCACATTATTTCTAGAGTTAAAAAGCGTTGCCGATATTGGTTTAGTTGGTTACCCAAGTGCTGGTAAATCATCATTGATTGCGGCGATGTCTGCTGCTCGGCCAAAGATTGCTGATTACCCATTTACTACTTTGGTACCTAATCTTGGTGTTGTCCAAGCAGGACAGACTCGATTTACGGCAGCTGATGTGCCAGGTTTAATTCCAGGTGCTAGCCAAGGAAAAGGTTTAGGACATGAGTTTTTGCGCCATGTTGAAAGATGCGCAGCCTTAGTACATGTTCTAGATTGCGCAACACTTGAAACCGATCGCGATCCTATAAAAGATTTTGATGTCATTGAAGAGGAATTAAAAGAGTATGGCGGCTTAGCTGATCGACCAAGAATTATTGCGTTAAATAAGATTGATCTACCAGATGGAAAAGCTATGGCAGATATGGTGCAAAAAACATTAGAAGATCGTGGTTTTCCCGTCTTTCAAGTATCTGCTGCCAGCCGTGAAGGAATGCAGGAGTTAATTTATGGAATGGCTCAAATTATTCAAAAGGTCCGCAAAGCACAAAAAGAAGAACAAGTTGCCAGAATTGTGTTGCGTCCAATTGCGGTAGATGATGCAGGATTTGTTGTGATTGCAAATGAGGATGGCACATTTAATGTAATTGGAGATAAACCAGAGCGGTGGGTTAAGCAGACTGATTTTGCAAACGCTGAAGCAATTGGTTATTTAGCAGATCGACTTGCATCTTATGGTGTTGAAAAAGAGTTGTTTAAGAAAGGTGCCAAGGCAGGAGATGAAGTAAGAATTGGCGAAGGAGATGAAGCGGTTATTTTTGATTGGGAGCCAAGTATTGAAGCTGGTGCAGAGTTATTAGCAGGCGGGCCTAGAGGAGAGGATCTTCGACTTTCTACACCTTGGCGAATGGATTTATTAGAGGATGATATTGATCAATTAAGTGATGATGAGATTGAGATGCAGTGGGAGTACAACGTAGCTAATCCAAGAACACCACGAGTGGATGAAGATGTCCGTTAATTTAAGTGCAACAAAGAGAATTGTAATCAAGGTTGGCTCATCAACTCTTACTGGCAAAGCGGGTGCTAATTTAGATCCAGCTGCAATTGACCAATTAGTTGATGTAGTTGGAAAGTTAAAAACTGATGGTAAAGAGGTAATTGTTGTCTCATCCGGCGCCATTGCTGCAGGTCTGGCACCTTTAGGTTTAACTGAGCGACCATCTGATCTAACCTCTCAACAAGCAGCTGCCTCTGTCGGTCAAGGTTTATTAATGGCCAGATACACCCAATCTTTTAATCGATTTAAGATCACAACTTCACAGGTACTGATTACTTTAGATGACATAACAAAGGCAAATCATGTAGAGAACATCAAAGGGGTACTTAACTCCCTACTAAAGCTTGGTGTAGTACCAATTATAAATGAGAATGACACAGTAGGAACAGAGGAAATTAAGTTTGGTGATAATGATGGTTTGGCAGCGTTGGTTACGAAACTAGTTAGTGCAGATTTATTGGTGTTAATCACCGACATTGATGGTTTATATGATGCAAATCCAGCACAACCGGGAGCAAAACCAATTAATTTAGTCAGTGATATTTCAAAAATTGATGCTGCAACTATTGGCGGAGCAGGTTTGGCCGGGGTTGGTAGCGGTGGAATGGTTACAAAAATAGAGGCAGCAAAGGTTGTTACTACCGCAGGTATCGGAATGTTGCTAACTAAGTTAACCGATTTACCAGCAGCACTTGCTGGTGAGAGTGTTGGAACCTACTTCTTACCTAATTCTTAAGATTTGAAATTTCAAATAAAGCTTTAGTGGTATCACTTTCATGATCAGAACTAGTTGGATTATCACTTAACTTAACAATCACAGTTCTAGTTGCTGGGTTAATAAACACAAACTGACCATGCAGGCCAAGCATCAAACTTGTATTTGGATATGGATGCCAAACCTGGGCACCGTAACCCCAATTTCGATCTAATGTTGTTACCGGGGTAGTCATTCTGGCAAGCCATGCTTTATCGATAACTTTATTAGGGCCTGCGTATCCACCATTTAAAAACAACATACCAACTCGTGCGTAATCAGATGCGGCGGCGTTAAAACAGCAGAATGTTTTTTCAGTTCCACCGATGCGATCAACATTCCAAGTTGCTGGATACTTTGCTCCCACCACTTGCCAAACATTTTGACTGAAGTAATCAGCAACCTTTTTGCCAGTTACTTTTTTAATAATCATTCCCAGCATTTGGGTATCAACACTCATGTATTCAGATTTTGAGCCGGGTTCAAATGACATTTTTCTATTATTCTTCAAGAACCAATCAACATCGGTAGAGGCATACATCTGCGCAATTGCCACGCCCCAGCCAGATGGACCAGATGGGTAATTATCACTAACTCCAACACCTGCTTGCATATCAAGTAACTGTTTAATTGTTACTAAATCAAAACTTGTTCCAGCTTTTAACTTAGGGAAGTAGGTGACAAACTTGTCACTTTCTTTAATTTTTCCTTGCGCAACTAATTGACCAATCATGATGCTAGTCATTGTTTTTGCCACTGAGTATGAAGGAAGTTGAGTGCTTTGTGTTACACCATCTTTATACCACTCATATGTCATTACGCCATTTCGGAAAACAAGAAAGGCATTTGAATCGGTTTGCTTTAAAAACTCATTAAATGCAAGTGAGGTTCCCTTATACATAATCTCAGCTGGCATTTTTTCAGAAGCTACTGGAATCGCAATTGGCTTACTTGCTGGATCAATCACATGCCAAGGCAATAGGGTCGGAGTCTTAGAAGCTGGGGCTAGACCTAATTTAATCGTGGCAATTGGATCGGGGTAGTGAACTACCTTTAAGAAGGCAAAAAGTGCTACATATAAAACGGCTAGTGAAATAACGGTATTTCGAAGGATCTTAAATAAACGCTTCATGCCCATAGCCTAATTGACCGTAGGCTTAGCCCATGAGCGCCACCACGATAATTGCCGATATTGCAAAGCGTGCACGAGTGGCTGCACGCACATTATCTTCATCAACTGGGTCAGAACGCAACCAATTACTACTAAATATTGCAGATGAGTTAGAGAAGAATTTAGATGTAATTATAAAAGCTAATCAATTAGATATGGATGCTGCAAAATCTGCGGCAATTTCACCAGCGTTGCAGGACCGCTTGCTGCTTACTGCTAAAAGAGTAAATGAGATGGCTAGTGCCACTAGAGATATTGCAAAGTTAGCTGACCCATTGGGAAGAGTTTTAGTAGAAAGAAATCTAGAAAATGGTTTAAATCTTAAACAAAAATCTGTGCCATTTGGTGTTGTTGGAATGGTTTATGAAGCTAGGCCAAATGTAACTGTTGATGCAGCCGTGATTTTAATTAAATCTGGAAATGCTGCTCTCCTTCGTGGCTCATCTACGGCATCACATAGCAATAAGGCGCTAATTGAAGTTATGAAAAAAGCATTTATAAATACCAAAATATCTGATGAAGTATTACAACTAATTCCATCAGATGATCGTGCCACTGCCACCGCTCTACTTACCGCTCGGGGTTTAGTTGACTTAGTAATTCCACGAGGAAGTGCGCAATTAATCCGTTCAGTAATAGATGAAGCAACGGTGCCAACAATTGAGACTGGTGCCGGAGTTTGTCATGTTTATGTGGATAAATCTGCCAACCTTGAAAAAGCGGTTGCAATTTTAATTAACTCAAAGTGTGATCGCCCAAGTGTTTGTAATGCGGCAGAAACTTTACTTGTCCACCAAGATATTGCTGAAAAATTCCTACCCCTTGCTTTAAATGCTTTAGCTCAAGCTGGGGTAGTAATTAATGTCGATGCAAAAAGTAAAGCAATGGCTGATAGTTTAAATATAAAGGTGAATTTAGCGACTCAGGAATCTTGGTCTACTGAATATGGCAGCCTTGAAATAAATGTGGCTCAGGTTGTTGATGTAATGGGAGCGATTGATCACATCGCAAAGTATGGAACAAACCACACTGAAGCTATTGTGGCTGAGGATAAAGATGCAATTTCAATCTTCACTTCATTAAATGATTGCGCAGCAATTATGGTTAACGCTTCGACAAGATTTACCGATGGCGGTCAGATGGGATTTGGCGCGGAGATTGGAATCTCAAATCAAAAATTACACGCCCGTGGCCCAATGGGACTTGAACAGATGACTACAACAACTTGGATTGTTAGCGGAAACGGGCAAATTCGCCAGTGAATTAACACCAGTTATACTCACCAATTATGGCCGCAATCTCCCGCGATGAAGTCGCAAATTTAGCTCGCTTGGCTCGAATCACAATGAGTGATGCCGAGTTAGATCATCTTGCGGGTGAGATGGATGTAATTCTTGGCGCAGTCGCAAGAGTGCAAGAGGTAGCAGGATCTGATGTATTACCAACTTCTCATCCACTTGCAGTAAATAATGTGACCCGTGAAGATCTTGTTTTGCCAAGTCTTACACAAGCTGAAGCACTCTCTGGCGCGCCAGCATCTGATGAGGGAAGATTTAAAGTTCCCCAAATTTTAGGCGAAGAGTAAATGAGCATTAGAGATAACGCATCGGTGATGGCGGCCGCTCTTAGCAATAAAGAGATAAGTGCGGTTGAGTTAGCAAATCAACATTATGAACAGATTGCATCGGTAGATAAAGATGTTCATGCGTTCTTGTATTTAGATAAAGAGGGTGCCTTAGCCCAAGCCAAAGAGGTTGATAAAAAGCGTGCTGCTGGTGAGAAATTATCACCTCTTGCAGGTGTGCCACTTGCGCTTAAAGATGTAATGACTCAAAAAGGTGTGCCAACTACCTGTGGTTCAAAGATTTTAGAAGGCTGGCGCCCGCCATATGACTCAACAGTTGTAAGTAAGCTAAAAAATGCTGGTGTAATTATTTTAGGTAAGACAAATATGGATGAGTTTGCGATGGGTTCATCAACTGAAAACTCAGCTTATGGACCAACTCATAATCCTTGGGATCTAACAAGAATTCCTGGCGGCTCAGGGGGTGGATCATCAGCTTCCCTTGCAGCATTTGAAGCACCACTTGCAATCGGAACTGATACTGGTGGATCAATTCGCCAACCTGCTGCAGTTACCGGAACGGTTGGAGTTAAGCCAACTTACGGTGGAGTTTCACGTTATGGCTTAGTTGCATTCTCTTCATCATTAGATCAAGCAGGACCATGCGCAAGATCAGTATTAGATACCGCACTACTTCACCAAGTAATTGCCGGCTTTGATCCAAAGGATTCCACCAGTATTAACCAACCAGTACCAGATGTAGTAGCTGCTGCGAAAAAATTAGATATAAAAGGTATGAAAATTGGTGTTGTTAAACAACTTACTGGTGATGGATACCAAAAGGGTGTTGAAAATAAGTTTAATGAAGCAGTTGCTGAGTTAGTTAAATTAGGTGCTGAGATAGTTGAAGTTTCTTGCCCAAACTTTGATTACGCATTAGCTGCTTACTATCTAATTGCGCCAAGTGAGTGTTCATCAAATTTAGCAAGATTTGATTCAATGCGTTTTGGCCTACGCGTTGGCGATGATGGCGCAAAGGGCGCGGAAGAGGTAATGAATTTAACTAGACAAGCCGGCTTTGGCCGCGAGGTTAAACGAAGAATTATTCTAGGAACCTACGCTTTATCATCTGGTTATTACGATGCTTATTATGGCTCAGCGCAAAAGGTCAGAACCTTAATTAAGCAGGATTTTGATGCCGCCTTCACAAAGTGTGATGTTTTAGTTTCACCAACAGCGCCAACTACCGCATTTAAAATCGGTGAGAAGAGTAATGATCCACTTGCTATGTATTTAAATGACATTGCAACTATTCCAGTAAATATGGCTGGTATTGGCGGAATGAGTCTTCCGTGTGGACTTGCTGAGGAAGATAATCTGCCAGTTGGTTTTCAAATTATGTCACCAGCTATGAAAGATGAACGGATGTATTTAGTAGGTGGTGCGTTAGAGGCAGCTCTACTTTCAAAGTGGGGCAAGCCAATTTTAGATTTTGCACCAAAGCTTGTAGGTTCAAAATGAGTTTAAATTACGATCAAGCAATAGCAACTTATGAACCAACACTTGGCCTTGAGGTCCATGTTGAGTTAAATACAAAATCAAAGATGTTTTGCGGTTGCGCCACTGAGTTTGGAGCACAACCAAACACGCAAACCTGCCCGGTTTGTCTTGGTCTGCCTGGTGCGCTGCCAGTTGTTAATAAAAAAGCAATTGAGAGCTCAATTCTTATTGGCTTAGCCCTTAATTGTTCAATCGCACCATTTTCAAGATTTGCTCGTAAAAATTACTTTTATCCAGATATGCCAAAGAACTTTCAAACTTCACAATATGACGAGCCAATCTGTGTTAATGGTTTTCTAGATGTTGAGGTTGAAACTGACGATGGAATGAAAACATTTAGAATTGAAATTGAACGAGTTCATATGGAGGAGGACACTGGTAAGTCTTTGCATGTTGGCGGATCAACTGGACGAATCCATGGCGCTGAGTACTCACTTTTAGATTACAACCGCGCCGGCATTCCTTTAGTTGAGATTGTTACCAAGATTGTGCCAAACACGGGAAAGTATGCCCCGCAAGTTGCTAGAGCGTATGTGGCAGCACTACGAGATATTTTACGTGGCCTTAAAGTCTCTGATGTAAAGATGGAGCAGGGCTCCCTTAGATGTGATGTGAACCTATCACTTTCAAAAACAGGTAGCGGAAAACTTGGAACAAGAAGTGAGACAAAAAATGTTAACTCACTTCGCTCGGTAGAACGAGCAGTAACTGGTGAGGTAATTCGCCAAGCAAACAGATTAGAAAGTGGTGAGCGAATTGTGCAGGAGACTCGTCACTTCTTGGAGGAGAGTGGTGAGACTCGTCCTGGTAGATCAAAGGAGCAAGCAGAGGATTATCGTTACTTCCCAGAACCAGATTTAGTTCCAGTAGTTCCTGATGCAAAATGGATTGAAGAGTTAAAAAAGAGTTTGCCAGAAAAACCAGCAGATCGCAGAGCGAGATTACAAACTGCTTGGGGTGTTCCAGATAAAGAGATGGCGGCAATGGTTAACGCCGAATTACTTGATACCGTAGAAGAGACAGTTTTGTTAGGCGCAGATCCAACCAAAGCTCGCAGTTGGTGGTTGGGTGAGATTTCTAGAGTTGCAAACGACAAGGGTGTTTTACCTACCGAATTGATCTCAGTTAAAGATGTTGCGCAAGTTATCGCATTAATTACAATTGGTGAGTTAACCGATAAGTTAGCGCGCCAGGTTGTTGAAGGCGTTATCGCCGGTGAAGGAAATCCAACTGATGTAATTAACAAACGTGGACTTAAGGTTGTCTCAGATGATTCCCGGTTGATGAAAGCCATTGAAGATGCAATCGCTGCGCAACCAGAGACCGCTGAGCGTGTTCGTGGTGGAAATATTCCAGCAGCAGGTGCGTTAATAGGTGCGGTAATGAAAGCAACTGGTGGACAGGCGGATGCAGCAAAGGTGCGGGAACTATTATTAAAACATTTAGGGCAATAAACTCATCTTATGAGCGAAAAAAATCCGCCAAATAAAATGAAGCCAAGATCTGGCTTGGTCACCGATGGCATAGAGCGCGCGCCTGCACGCGGGATGCTTCGCGCAGTTGGTATGAAGGATGAAGATTTCGCTAAACCACAAATTGGTATTGCATCTTCTTGGAATGAAGTAACTCCTTGTAATTTATCTCTTGATCGTTTAGCTAAAGCATCTAAAAAGGGTGTAAAAGATGCTGGTGGCTTTCCAATGCAATTTGGCACCATCTCCATCTCTG
>Ga0214921_10003061_pt1 | contig 26268 bp, 25 predicted proteins | sample LL1505_MetaG_FD_177992 | JGI IMG/M metagenome (GOLD analysis project Ga0214921, IMG submission 177992) | Freshwater microbial communities from Lake Lanier, Atlanta, Georgia, United States - LL-1505 | ecosystem: Environmental > Aquatic > Freshwater > Lake | place: USA: Georgia | collected... | reverse complement strand
TTCAATTCCCTAGTATGGAAGCAGCCGAAGGCTGGTACAATTCTGACGAATATCAACCCTACAAAAATCTTCGCATTAATGAATTACAATCTGAGGCAGGTAGAGTGGTAATTATCCCAGGAATGTAGGCTTAAATCAAATTTGACAATCCAAACTCGGTAAAAACTGGGTTTGGGTTGTTATTTTAAATCAATTAATTTTCAAAAAATGAATAAAGTATTAGTAACAGGAATATCAGGTTTTGTAGGACAACATTGTGCAGTTGAATTATTAAAAAAAGGCTATGCAGTTAGAGGTTCGGTTAGGAGTTTATCTAAAACGGATGAAGTGATTAACGGCATAAAAAAAGAAATTGACCCAAAAGGAAATTTAGAATTTTGCGAACTTGACCTTATGAAAGATGAGGGATGGGACAAAGCAATGGAAGGTTGTGATTATGTTCTTCATATTGCTTCGCCATTTGTGGTAAAAGTACCAAAAGACGAAAATGAACTTATCAAACCTGCTGTTGAAGGCACATTACGAGCCTTGAAATCTGCAAAAAAAGCAGGAGTAAAAAGACTGGTGCTTACGTCTTCAACAGTGGCTATGAGTGGAGGTAAAGATGGCTTGATAAAATTAAATCAAGACAGTTGGACAGACCTAAATGCAAAAAATGTAACTGCTTATTTTAAAAGCAAAACACTTGCTGAAAAAAGTGCTTGGGAATTTATAAAAAATCAAACAGGCGAAAATAAATTAGAATTAGTTGTAGTAAACCCCGGACCAATTTATGGACCAACATTGACAGGTAATTTGGCTACGGAAGCAATGGACTTTTTCAAAAAACTAATTACAGGACAAGTACCAATGTTACCAAAAGCGTATTCGGTAATGTCTGACGTAAGAGATGTAGCAACTATTCACGTTTCAGCATTAGAAAATGAAAAGGCAAATGGAAAGCGTTTTATTGTAACATCTGAAAAGCCTTATGCCATTCAAGAAATTGCTAAAATTTTAAAAGCAAATGGTTATGATAAAGTTAGCACCAGACTTGCACCTACATTTTTATTGAAATTTATGGCTAATTTTAATGACGAAATGAAAGGAATGTTGCCATTTGTAGGAAACACAATAGAAGCTGACATAAGCAACACGATGAAAACTTTTAATTGGACACCAATCAACTTTGAGAAAACGGTTATTGACACAGCTAAATCTGTGGAAAAAGCGATTAAGAAATAAAAATAAGACCAAAAAATGCCAGCCGCTAACAGGAGTTTTACAAAAGTGGGGCTTTTGTACTAAATTTGAGCATTGGAATTCTAATCAATATTTGTACTAAATTGAACATTTGTGCTCCGATTTTCCCACCTTCGCAAAGCCCAAAACGATTTATGATACAGGAAAGTCAATTTATGAAATAGGCTTCTGCAAAATTGAAATACACATTCACTAGATCAAATTTCAAACTTTTATAGAAAAAATTGATTATTTATAAATAAAATTGCCCATACTTCTTCTTTCAATAATTTATTATTAAGATGAAGTATGGGCAGTTTTTTGTGTATGTTTATATTGAAAATCAAAAAACTTACATTTTTAATCCCGCAAATTTGAATAATTCTTCTAGAGGTACATGACCGTCTATACTTGCTCCGTAATGGGCTTTCACCACTCTGAAATTTTCGTCTATAAAAAAATCGGCAGGAATAAGGGTGATAGTGGCATCTTTGTCTTCTGGCAAATTCAAAGCTTTTGCTTCCTTCATGGCTCCCATCATATTGGCAACAAAAGGTGTTTTTAAAGCTTTAAATAGAGAAGGTTCCACACCATATTTTTGATAAATATCTTTCTCCGGATTTCCAATTAATGGCCAAGGCGAAATGCCTTGATGCATTACACTTGATTTTAATTTTTGATTGGAGCTTTCAAACAAAAATACCATTTTAATGCCAGAATTACGTAAAGCAACGGTTTTACCCATAATTTTATGAATTCTTAGGTTGCAAAACGGACATTGTACATTCCTGTAAAATCCAAGAATAATTTTTTGACCTTTGAAATCCGAAAGTTTAACTTCTCTGCCTTCAATATCTGTGGCTGTAAAGTCTAAAGCTAATTGACCTTCTCTAATTTTCATGTGTTTTAGTTTTTTAGTGATTTATTAATCAATTCTTGCATTTTGCTTTTTCTGTCTTCACTTAATTCTCCTGATAATGAGGCAAATTCTTTGCTTTTTTTGGCCAATAAGTTTGTAATTGCATTGGTTTGTATTTCAAAATTTTTGCACAAATTACAAGTGGTTAAGTGAATAGAAAGTTTTATTTCATCTATCAAGCTCAACTTTGTTTCCTGTCTTTTACTTACAAGATACGTAGCTTTGAGGCAAGAAAGTAATAGTTTGTTTTTAATGTTCATATTTTTAGGCAGTTATAAGCCAATTCTTTTCAAAACATTCTCTTAATATCAATTTTGCTCGGTGCATCAAAGTCCATAAATTGGCTTCACTTATGTTTAATAAAGTGCAAATTTCTTTGCTTTCTTGCTCTTCTAAATATTTCAAAGTGAATACACTAGCAGTTTTACTAGGCACTTTTTCCAAACATTTTTCTAGCACTCCATTAAACTCTTTTTGTTCCATTGCTTGTTCCACATCCGAATGCCAAGGCATTGGTTTATGTTCTTTTCTAAAATGAAATTCATCTTTTTCATCAAAGAAAATATCTGCAAATTGTTCATCTGGAATATCTTCAGCAGGAGAATATTTGTAATGTTTTCTGTAATAATCCATTAGTTTAAATTTCATAATGGAATACAACCAAGTTTTTTCAGATGAATTGCCCGAGAATTTTTCCATACTTCCTAATCCAGCCATAAAAGTTTCTTGTACCAAATCCTCCGCAACTTCAGCATATTTCACTCTCATTAGTAAGTATTTATACATTTGGTCTGCATAATTACTTACCCATTTTTCTGGTTGAAGACTTATATTAGTTGCTGGCATACTATTAATTGAATAATTCTTCAATCTAAATATTTTTTCAATTCATGGTATTGATTACTGCTAAAATATTTATTCTTTATAAAATTTATAAGAATATTGAGAGTTTTCGGCAAGAATTAATCTTACAATATAAATTCCTGCACTTTTACCATTCATAGAAATAGGAGCAGCAGATATATTGTCATAGATTTTGTTTCCAAGCAAGTCATAAATGTTAACTTGGGTATTATTGTTTACATTGTTTATTGTCAATAAGTTGTTTTCTGAATTAAAATGAATAGAAGGCGTTATTATTTCATCTTCCAAACCTGCAACACTAGGGCATGTGCCAACAATAGTATTTAGTTTTCCACCACCCCAAAAGTGATTACCTGCAAGGCAATGAATAAGAACATATTCATAATCAGTGATTTTTACATTTTGAGGCACTTCAAAACTTTGGGCACCAGTATTTGATTGTAACAATGAAATTACAACATTGGTATTGCCAGCTGCAACAGGAGATTCATTTGATTTAGCTAAATACAAATGCAAATCTGGTCCGGATACAGTGCTAAAATTTTTATCCAAACTAATGGTTTGTTTGCCATTTTCATTGGTAAAAGTTGCAGTGCCATTGATTGCATAGCCACCATTTGCTTTTACCCAAGTGGTTACATTTCTTGTGCAAGTTTGTGAATATGAAATGGTTGCTAAAAGCAAAAGCGAGAAAGTGTAAATTGATTTTTTCATAATAATATTATTTTTTCTTCATTAGTCGTTATAAAAGAATAAACCTTACAATTTCTTTTAAAAATATTTTTTAAAAAATAGAAAAGTTTTTTTGTAAGGTTCTATTAAAAATCACGACTAAGAGTGTAAAATCTTAAAAATCTTACTATTTATGAAAACTATTTTAAAATTCGTGTTACTACTTGCTAGTATTTTGGTTATTGCTTCATGTGAGAAAAAAAAGGTGGAACCAGCTAAAACAGGGGAAGTAGTACCTGATTTTTCATTGACAGATTTAGATGGTAATATTCGTAAATTATCAGACTACAAAGGAAAAGTGGTTGTGTTATTTTTATTTGGTAATACTTGTCCTTCTTGTATTGCAGTAGGTCCTCAAATTCAAAGTGAAATTGCTGATAAATATGCTGCCAATTCAAATTTTGTTATTTTAGGTTTAGATCAATGGAACGGCACCAAATCGGCAGTAGAATCATTTAAGAGCAAAACTGGTATAAAATTTCCTTTATTATTAAATGCATCAAGTGTACAAGATGCTTATGCCACTCAATATGATAGATTATTAGTGGTTGATAAAGATGGATTTTTAAGATTTAAAGGGGCACAAGTTGCATCAAATGATATTGAAAATGTGATTGCAACGGTAGATAAACATTTATAAAAATTTAAGTATAAAAAATCGAAAGATGATTATTTTGATACTTTGTCTTTCGTTTTTTTTAACATTATTACAAAACATAAAACACTAATTATGAAAAACATAATGCTGATTCTGACACTTGTATGCAGCTTTTTTGTAGTACAAGCTCAAAAAGTTTCTAATTTCAAACTCGAAGATACTGAAAGTAATCCCAGAGAATACGAGCTACTGAAAGGTGAAAAACTTACCATCATTGACTTTTGGGCAACTTGGTGCAAACCATGTGTGAAGGCTATTCCTGAATTGGTTAAAATACAAGAAGAATATAAAAACAAAGGCGTAAGAATGATTGGAATTAGTTGCGATGGGCCAAGAAGTGTTTCCAAAGTAGGACCTTTGACAAGTACCTTAAAAGTAAATTACCCTATATTAATAGATTTTAACAATGATTTAATGCGAGAGTATAACATTTTAAGCTTGCCAAGTTTGATGATTGTAAATGCTGAAAATAAAATTGTGTATTTTCATGAAGGTTTTAATAGTGGTGATGAAGAAGAATTAAGAAAGAAAATAGAGCAATTATTACTAAAAAATGAGTAAAATATATTATAAGGTTTTATTTATCATGATGTTGCATTCTTCACTTACTTATGCACAATTTAGTGGTAGTTTGGTAAATGAATATCAATTGGGAAATATACCAGAAACATTGCCACGCAATTTAAATACAAATTATACCAGACTTAATTTACAGTTTAAATATAAAAAATGGAAAGCATTTACCATGCTTGAAACTTTTACTACTCAATATCAACAAAAAAGCTATTTTTCACCTTCTCAAATTGGCGTTTATTATACAGGAAATAAATTTGAATTTAAACTTGGAAACTATTTTGAAACCATAGGAAGAGGAAATTTACTACGTTCATTTGAAATTCCATCTTCTATTTTGGAGGATAGAGCTTACAGAAGTAGAGTATATTTTTTTAGAGATATTTTGGGAGCACAAGCAAAATATAAATCAAAATTGGCAGATGTTAAAGTGTTGGTTGGTAAACCTTTGGATAATTTATTTCCTCCCATTTTTACTTTTGATCAACGAAGACCAGAAACGGTAGCTGCCTTGCAAACCGACTTGAAATATAAAAAAAATAAATTGGGCAATGCTTTTATGGTTTTGCAAAATGCAACCTCAAGTAGTTCATATTTAACTCATTACTTGTCGGGCAATATTTTACCATCAGTTAATTTTTTTACAGAATATTCCTATTCTATTTTTGATGAAACTAATTCTCCTACACATGCCTTTTATGGTGGTGTTAATTTTACCTTTCATAAATTAGGAGGAAGTTTTGAGGTAAAAGATTATAAAAATTTTGTGCTTGGTACAGGAATAAATCAACCGCCAGCATTGGTGAGAGAACAAACTTATAAGGTATTAAACAGAAGTATTCACGTACTGCAACCAAGTAATGAAACAGGATTTCAGCTAGAATTATTTTATGAACTACCTAATTCACAAATGCTTACATTTAATCAAACGGGAAATAAAAATAATTTTGGGAAAGAATTTTATTATACATCCTCGTTTCTAGAATATTCTAAAGACTGGGGTAAAAAACAGTTTAAGTCATTTTTTGATTACGCTAATGATGGAATTAAAAATGAAAAAAACAGAGTTTCGGCTGGGGCTCAGTATGAATTTATAATCTATTCTAATCAAAAATTAAAACTAGAAACCGAATTTCAGACCATGACAAGAGCAACATCTCAAATTATAAATCAGGTTTATGGTATTACTTATCACCCTGTAAAATCACTCAGTATCACCCCTCAATTAGAAATTTCTAATGACCCATTTTTAACCAATACTAAGAATAAGTTTTGGCTAGGTGGCTATGTTAAGTATAATGCTAGTCAAAAGCTTAATTTTCAGTTATTTGCTGGTAAAAGACGAGGTGGTCCTGCTTGTAATGCAGGTATTTGTTATGAAGTGCTTGATTTTGAAGGTATTGAACTTAGAGCTAATTGGAGGTTTTGAATGATATATATTCTAAAATCGTAATATTATTTTGTATAAAACTAATCATTATCATTCTTTTTTATCAAAAAATATAATAGCTTTGGGTTGTGAAATTCTATTGCTACATATTATCTTTTTATCTTTTTTTAATTGCTACATTTCCTGTAAGTCAAGAACTTAGTGGGGTAAATGAATTGATTTCTCATTATGTAGAACATTTACAAAGAGCTGAAGACAAGGATATGAGCTTTTCTGAATTTATTGTTTTGCATTATTCAGATGAAAATCATGATAAAACAGAACCTCATGACGATTTGCCATTTCATCACAAACATCAATCGCATTGCACCCATTTTTTTGTGTTTAATGTTGGGGTAATTCCTTCCCAGTTTTTAAAATTGAATATTGCAGATTCTTGTGTAAGTGCCTCATTAAAAGTGCCTAATCGTAGTTTTTTCCACATTTCTAATAATTTTTTTGGTATTTGGCAACCTCCAAAACTTGCTTAATTGATATTGTATAATTAAGAATTAATTTTAGATTTTTCTTAATCATATTCTAGTTTAAATACAATTAGTAATCTCGTATTATTAATTGTAAATTACTAATTATTAATTAATTATAAGGTTTTGGATAAAATAATATATTTCTCAATAAAAAATAAGCTCATCATTGGTGTTTTGATGTTGGCTTTAGTGGCATGGGGTGGTTATTCGCTTACCCAATTGCCCATAGATGCAGTGCCCGATATTACCAATAATCAGGTGCAGGTAATTACCATAAGTCCTTCTTTATCAGCTCAGGAAATTGAAAAACTGGTTACCTATCCAGTTGAAATTTCTATGGCAAATATCAACGGTAAGGCAGAATTAAGAAGTTTTTCTAGGTTTGGTTTGTCGGTGGTAACCATTGTTTTTGAAGACGGTGTAGATGTTTACTGGGCAAGGCAGCAAGTTGCAGAACTATTGCAAGGTGTTCGTTCTCAGATTCCTACAGGTGTTGGTGAACCTTTTTTAGCACCAATTACAACTGGTCTTGGTGAAATTTATCAATACATCATAAAGGTAGATAAAGGCTATGAAAATACATATTCTTTAATGGATTTACGAACTATTCAAGATTGGATAATTCGTAAGCAACTACTTGGTACACAGGGAGTAGCAGAAGTGAGTAGTTTTGGTGGATTTTTAAAACAATACGAAGTAGCCATTGACCCACAGAAACTTAAAAGTTTTAAGTTGGATATAAATGAAGTTTTGCTTGCCTTAGAAAAAAACAATCAAAATACGGGTGGTGCATACATTGACCAAACACCTAAAGCCTTCTTTATCAGAGTGGATGGTTTGGTTAAATCCTTGGATGAAATTGGTAAAATCAAAATCAAAACCACTACCAACGGCTTGCCAATATTAATTGAAGACGTGGCTGATTTAAGATTTGGCTCTGCTATTAGATATGGTGCAATGACTTATGGCGCTGAAAGTGAGGCAGTAGGAGGGGTGGTAATGATGTTGAAAGGTGCCAACTCAAGTACTGTGATTACTGATGTGAAAGATAAAATGGCAGAAATTCAAAAAACTATGCCTAAGGGACTTGTGATAGAACCATTTTTGGACAGAACAAAATTGGTCAACAATGCTATCCATACTGTGGTAAAAAATTTGGCAGAAGGTGCTCTAATTGTGGTTTTTGTGTTGGTATTAATGCTGGGAAACTGGCGAGCTGGTTTGGTGGTAGCATCCGTAATTCCATTGGCTATGTTGTTCGCTATCAGCTTGATGAATCTTTTTGGAGTATCGGGCAATTTGATGAGTTTGGGTGCTATTGACTTTGGTTTAATTGTAGATGGAGCTGTAATTATTGTGGAAGCCACTTTACATCATTTGCATCAAAGAGTCCCAATAAATCAAAAAATATTGCAGTTAAATGCACAAGAAATGGACGAAGAAGTGTACCAATCTGCCAAGCAAATAAGAAGTTCAGCGGCTTTTGGAGAAATTATTATTTTAATAGTTTATTTACCTATTTTGGCTTTATCTGGTGTGGAGGGTAAAATGTTTGGACCTATGGCTCAAACAGTTAGTTTTGCAATTTTAGGTGCATTTATACTTTCACTTACTTATGTGCCCATGGCTTCTGCCTTGTTTTTATCCAAAAAAATCAAAAGTGAAATTACTTTTTCTGATAAATTAATTAATAAACTTTATTCATTTTACAAACCGGCCATAGAATGGGTGATTTACAATAGATTAAAAGTGGTAATTCCTTCAGTGCTATTATTAATCATTTCTATTGTCTTATTTTTAAAAATGGGTGGTGAGTTTATTCCTACATTAGATGAAGGTGATTTTGCGGTGGAAACCAGGGTTTTACAAGGAAGTTCTATCAATCACACTGTGGATATTTCAAAAAAAGCAGCAAAAATTTTACTTTCCAAATTTCCAGAAGTGAAAGAAGTTGTGGGTAAAATTGGTAGTTCAGAAGTTCCCACCGACCCTATGCCGATGGAGGCATGCGATTTAATAATTGTGTTAAAAGACAAAGACGAATGGGTTTCGGCAGATTCAAGGGAAGAATTGGCCAATAAAATGGCCGAAGAATTGTCGGTTTTGCCTGGTGTTACTTTTGGTTTTCAACAACCTATTCAAATGAGATTCAATGAATTAATGACTGGTGCTAGGCAGGATGTTGTGCTGAAAGTTTTTGGCGATGACCTTGATGAATTAGTGGTGCAGGCCAATAAAATTGGTCATTTGATTGGGAAAGAAAATGGAGTTGAAGATTTGTACATTGAGCCAATTACTGGTCAGCCACAAATACAAGTAAGTTATAATAGAGCCAAATTAGCACTTTATGGGCTTGATATTGTGGATGTTAATACTGTAATTCAAACTGCATTTGCAGGTAAAATGACAGGTTTGGTTTTTGAAGGAGAAAAAAGATTTGATTTGGTGGTGAGATTAAAAGAAAATAATAGGAAACAAATTGAAGATGTGCAGAATTTATTTGTGAATACTGCTCAAAATCAACAGATTCCTTTGAGTGAAGTGGCTGATATTAGTTTTGTACTCGGTCCCAATCAAATTCAAAGAGATGAAACCAAACGTAGAATTGTAATTGGGTTTAATGTGCGAGATGCTGACGTAGAGACTGTTGTAAATAATATTAAGGTAAAATTAAATAAAAAGTTGAAATTGCCCACTGGCTACTCCATTTCTTACGGAGGAAGTTTCAAAAATTTGGAAGAGGCAAAAACCAGGCTTTCTGTTGCAGTTCCCATAGCTTTAGCTTTGATTTTTATACTTCTTTATTTTACATTTCAGTCTATAAAAATGAGTGCACTTATTTTTACAGCCATTCCATTTTCTGCTATTGGGGGTGTTTTTGCCTTGTATATCAGGCAGATGCCTTTTAGTATTTCGGCTGGGGTAGGTTTTATTGCTTTGTTTGGTGTGGCTGTTTTAAACGGAATTGTGCTCATTAGCCATTTCAATCATTTACTCAAAAATGAAAATAAATCATGGTACGAGATTGTGATTGAAGGCACTTATACCCGATTTAGACCCGTGATAATGACCGCTTTAGTGGCATCTTTGGGCTTTTTGCCAATGGCTTTGAGCAATTCTTCTGGAGCAGAGGTACAAAAACCTTTAGCAACTGTGGTGATAGGTGGCTTACTTTCAAGTACTTTGCTTACTTTGTTGGTGTTGCCAGTTTTATATTTAATTATAAATAAAGTGCCTAGTTTTAAGAAAAATGAAAAATAGAAGTATTTATATATTGCTGATTTTGATGTGTTTATGTTCAATGAATGTAAATGCACAAACTGGGATTAGCTTAGAAGAAGCCATATCTTTGGCTTTAAAAAATAATCCTCAAATGCACATTGCAGACTTGGAAATTTTGGGTAAAAATGAAGCTGTAAAAACGGCTTATGACCTACCTAAAACCAACTTTCAATACATGGGAGGGCAGTATAATTCTGTCAATTGGGACAACCAAATGATGGCTACTCAAAATATGAGTTTTCCGGGTGTGTATGCCCAGCAAAAAAAGTGGCTAAAGGAAAATATACTATTATCTGAAACTAATAAATTGCTCACTGAGAAAGAATTAAAGCTTTTGATAAGAACTGCTTACTTGGATATTCAGTATTTTAATTCCAAGGGGAAAATATTACAAAAGCTAGATACTTTGTTTTTAAAATTCAAGGTTGCTTCTGAATTAAAATACAAAACAGGGGAAAGTAATTTATTAGAAAAAACTACCGCTGATTTGCTTTGGAGTGAACATAAGCAGTTGATAATGAGTAATAATTTGAATCTTTTGCCAGCCTATCAACATTTAAGAAATATATTGGTGAGAACAAAAAATGAAAATTTTATAATTAGAGATTCACTTTTGTTAAAAATTTCCTCCCCTAATTTTGGTATTTTAAATCCAAATTTTGAAAAACATCCATTGTTGAAAATCTCTAAAAAGCAATTGGAATTGAGTGCTTTAGCTTTGAGAATTGATAAGTCTAAATTGTATCCCGACTTTACTTTTGGGTATTTCAATCAGTCGCTTTCAGGTTGGCAAACATCTAAAACCAGACAGGATAAATATTATGGTAGTAATTATAAATTTCAAGGCTTGATGTTAGGTGCAGCGGTGCCTCTTTTTTCAAAGTCTTTTAAATCCAAAATCAAAGTAGCTCAAATTCAGACTGAAATTGCTCAGCAAAATGTTGATTTACAGTTGAGTAAAATGCAATCTCAGTTTTATTCGGCTTATTATGATTATATAAAAAATGATTCTTTGCTTATGTTTTACGAGAAAACTGCCATTCCACATTCAGAATTAATTATTCAGCAATCGCAAAAGGCCTATCAAAATGGGGCAATAAGTTATTTTGAATATAGTCAAGCACTTACAAAATCAATCCATACACAGTTGGCCTATATTGATGCAATATACCAGCACAACTTATCCATTTACAAATTAATGTACATAGAAGAATAAAATCATGAAAAATATTAAAAATCAATTAATTATACTTGTGTTTTTGCTTGCAGCTTGCAAACAAGAAGCAAACAAAGACGTGAAATCAACTGAAGTAGCCTCTACTTTATCAGTTACACTTACCGAAGGGCAATTAAAAAATACTGAATTACAGCTAATTACACTTCAGAAAAAGTTAATTTCTACTGAGCTTAAAGTAAATGGAGTGTTGGATGTGCCACCTCAAAATTTGGTTTCAGTTTCAGTGGCAATGAATGGTAATGTGGCTGAAACTCATGTAATTCAGGGTACTCATGTGCACAAAGGGCAAGTTTTGGCAACCATTCATAGTCAGGATTTTATCAATTTGCAACAAGAATATCTGCAAAATTGGAATAAACTAACTTTGGTTGAAGAAGAATTTAAACGTCAAGAAACCCTGAATAAGGAAAATGTGAGCTCTGGCAAGGTTTTTCAACAAGCAAATACTGAATTTTTAAATGTTAAAAATCAGACAGTTGCATTGGAACAAAAGCTGAAAATCTTGGGGGTGAATGTTACAAAACTTAAAAAATCGGGCATACAATCTTCTTTGTTAATTACTTCTCCACTAAATGGTTATGTAACAACTGTAAATGTAAATTTGGGCTCCAATATTACACCAAGTGATGTGCTTTTTGAGATTGTAAACCTGGATCATATTCATGCCGAACTGTCTGTTTTTGAGAAAGATATATTAAATATAAAAGAAGGACAAAAGGTTGTTTTTTCGCCTATCAATCAACCTTCAGAAAAGTTTAATGCCAAGATTTATTTAATTAATCATAAAATTAATACCGACAGAACCATTCAAGTGCATGCCCATTTATCAAGTAATTTTGAAAAACTTTTGCCAGGAATGTTTATTTCAGCTTCCATTTTTAGTGATGCTCAAAATAAATTTGTAATTCCTGATGAAGCCATTTTTAGAATTGAAAATCAATTTTATGTGTTTGTAAAAGGGAATACTAAAAACAATTTTCAGTGTTTATTGGTAAAAAAAGGTGTTTCTGAGAATGGATTTACCGAAGTGTTGAATTATCAACAATTTGAAAATAAGCAAATTGTAACCAAAGGGGCTTACGAATTGCAAGGTGTATTATTGAATACCGAAGAAGAATAAATATTTTGAAGATGAAATATAAAATGTTGGTGCTCGATATGGACGACACCTTGCTCACCGATGAGCACCAAATTTCTGACAAAAACAAGTCCTTACTTATTCAGGCACAAGAACTTGGCGTGTATGTGGTGTTGGCTTCTGGCAGGCCAACTCCCGCCATGACAAAGTATGCAGAACAGCTTGAAATGCAGCGTTTTGGTTCTTTTATGCTTTCTTACAACGGTGCCGTGATTACTGATTTGAAAAGCAATACTCCTATTTTTGAACAAAGCTTAAGTGTGGAAGATGTTCATTTATTATATGAATTTAGTGAATCACACAATGTGGCCATTATTACTTATTTGAATGATACTATTTTAGCTAGTAAACCTTCTGAATATCTGGAGTTTGAAAAGAAAATTACAGGTTTGCCAGCCAACATAGTAGGTGATTTTAAGCTTGTAATTAACCAACCTACCATTAAATGTATTTTGCTTGAAGAACCAACTTATTTGAAAGAGGTAGAACAAAAATTAAAGCTTGCAATGCCCCATAAAAGTGTTTGCACTTCGAAGCCCTTTTTTTTAGAAGTTACTGAAAATGGGATAGATAAAGCGGCAAGTTTGGCTCGTTTGGCAGCTCAATTAAATATCCATCAGTCAGAAATTATAGCAGTGGGCAATGCTAATAACGATTTAAGCATGGTGGAATATGCAGGTTTGGGAGTTTGGGTGGAGAATGTGAACCCAGAGTTAAGGCATCATGCAGATGTAATTGTGGCTTCCAATAATAATGACGGTGTGGCAGAAGTGGTAGAAAGGTTTATTTTGAACTGATTTTGCCGTTTTTTTAATATTTTTTTAATTCAATTATAATGATTTTTTAATTTAGGATTGCTTTCTTTATGTTTACTTTGTAACATGAAAGAAATGAAGCATTTACTACTAATATTTGGACTTTTTATTACTTCTCAAATATATGCCAATGACACGCTAAATATTTCTGTGTTAGAGGCTGAAAAAGTATTTATTGAAAAGAATTTTTCGCTTTTGGCTCAAAAACTTAACATTGATGCCACTAAAGCTGCCATAGTGCAGGCTAAACTTTGGGACAATCCTACCTTTTTTTATGAAAATAGTGCCTATTATCGTAACCCCAATCAGCAAAAAGTAGATAAAATTTTGCCTTTCAAAGGCGATTCCACAAGGCAATATGCCATACAAATTCAACAATTATTTGTACTTGCAGGCAAGAGAAACAAAAAGGTAAAACTAGAACAAATTAATGCTCAAATTGCTGAATATCAGTTTTATGATTTACTAAGAACTCTGAAGTTTGAGCTTAGAGCTACTTTTTGGAATTTGTATTTTACCCAACAAACGGTGAAAGAATATGAAGAAGAGATTAAATCTTTGTCTGAATTGGTGAAACTGTATGATATTCAGAGAGAAAAAGGTAATATTCCTCTTACTGAAGTTATTAGATTAAAATCTTTTTTATTCACGTTAGAAAATGAAAAAAAAGAAATTTTGAGTCAAATGCTTTCAGACCAACAAGTGCTGAATACTTTATTTGCCAATACTAATTTTGTGTATTATAAACCAGTTTCTGACCTAAAATTTAGAACTAAAATTGATATTAGCACATTAAATATCAATTCTTTAATTGATTCAGCAAAAGCAAATAGATTTGATTTGAAAGCTCAAGAAAGTTTATGGAAAGCCGAAGAACAAAATGTGGTTTTACAAAAATCTTTGTCAGTGCCAGATTTAAAAATTGGCGCTATTCTCGATAAAAGAAGCAATTATATCAATAATTATGTGGGTTTGCAATTGAGCATGGATATTCCCACTTTCAATAGAAATCAAGGAAATATTACTAAGGCACAATTGAATGCTGAAGCGGCACAAATGAATTTGAAACAATCTGAAATTGAGGTTATTCAGCAGGTTTATAACAGTGTGGAGCAACTCAAAAAAAGCAATAATTTGTACCAAAATTTTGATCCAAATTTTATCTCTGATTTTTCTAGATTGATGGATGGTATAAAATCAAATTATGAAAAACGCAATATTCCTTTAATAGAATTTATAGATTATTATGAATCTTTTAAAAACAGTATCAAACAAATGAATGCTTTAAATATTGACCGATTCAATGATTTTGAAAGGTTAAATTTTGCAATTGGTAGCACTCTATTTTAAATTTAGTTTATGAAACACTTAGTAATTAGCTTGTTAATACCATTTTCAGTGGTGATTCTTTTTTCCTCTTGTGAGAATGAAAAAAAGAAAGAAAGTGAAATAGAATCCAAATATTGTTTTCCAGAAGAGTTGGTAAATAAAGTTTTGTTTGATTCCGTAAGAATGGAACCTGTAAAAAATGTTTTAAAGCTTTCTGGTAAGGTTTCAGCTTACGAAGATAGATTAGCCAAAATTTATCCTGTAGTGAGTGGAACCATAGAACAATTAAAAGTTTCGCTTGGCGATTATGTTTCTGCTGGTCAAACACTTGCAACTATTAAAAGTGGCGAAATAGCTGATATTGAACACCAAGAATTAAACGCAAAATCTAGTTTGTTATTGGCACAAAAAAATTTAGAAGTTGCCAACGATTTATTCAAAGCAGGGTTAACTTCTGAGAAAGATGTTGTATCTGCCAAAACAGAATTAGAGAAAGCGGAGAGCGAATTTAAGAGAGCCAAAGAAGTAAAAAAGATTTTTGGAGTGAAAAACAATTCCTTATTTGTGCTTAAAAGTCCTGTTTCTGGTTTTATACTTGAAAAAAACATGAGCATAATTGAAGGAATGACATTTAGAGAAGAAGAAATTGGCAGTTTTTTTACAGTTGCTGATTTGAATGAAATCTTAATTGTGGCCAATGTTTATGAATCTGATATATCAAAAGTCAGAGAAGGTTCTTTGGTAAATGTAAATTTAGTTGCCTATCCTGATAAGGTATTTCAAGGTAAAATAGATAAGATAATCAATGTTTTAGACCCTGAAACAAGGGTGATGAAAGTAAGAATAAAATTACCCAATCCTGGGTTTTTTATTAAACCTGAAATGTTTGCCAATGTAAAAGTCGCCTATCAAGAAAGTGGTGAAATGATTGCAGTACCCTCAAGATCAATCATTTTTGATAAAAACAAAAATTATGTAATTGTATATCATAGCAGATGCAATATTGAAACTCGCGAGGTAGAAATTTATAGTGCAAACGAAGAATATACTTACATAAAAAGCGGCCTAAAAGAAGGAGAGGCAGTAATTTCTAGGTATCAATTATTGATTTACAACTCATTAAATAACTAATAAGGATGAATAATTTAGTTAAATTTATCCTTACCTTTTCATTAGGAAATAGGATATTTATTATTGCTTTAACTCTGTTATTGAGTGGTTTAGGAATTTATAGTTATCTTAAAACTCCTCTTGAAGCATTTCCTGATGTTACCAATACCCAAATTACAATTATTACTCAGTGGCCAGGGAGAAGTGCCGAAGAAATTGAAAAATTTGTAACCATTCCTATTGAAGTGGGGATGAATGCCGTGCAAAAGAAAACCGATGTAAGAACTACCACACTTTTTGGTTTGTCGGTAATTAAAATTTTATTTGAAGACAATGTAGATGATTTTTTTGCACGTCAACAAGTTAATAATCAATTGGCAACCATTGATTTACCAAACGGTGTTTCCCCAGAAGTGCAACCACCTTATGGCCCTACTGGTGAAATTTATAGATACACCTTAAAAAGTAATAAAAGAGAAGTAAGGGAACTAAAAACGTTGCAAGATTGGGTGGTAGAGAAAAACCTACGAAGAGTGCAGGGTGTGGCAGATATTGTGAGTTTTGGGGGAGAAGTAAAAACCTTTGAGGTAGTTGTAAATCCTAAGCAAATAGCGAGTTATGATATTGTTTCATTGGATGTGTATGATGCTTTGGCAAAAAATAATTTAAACGTAGGAGGAGATGTAATTACCAAAAATGGACAAGCTTATGTGGTAAGAGGGATTGGGATTTTTGAAACCAAAGACGATATTGAAAATGTAATTATTGATTTTAAAAATGGCTTGCCAATTTTGGTAAAACATGTGGCTGAGGTAAAGGAATCTTGTTTGCCACGTTTAGGAAAAGTGGGCAGAGACAATGAAGACGATGTTTTGGAGGGGATTGTGGTGATGCGAAAAGGAGAAAACCCTGGTGATGTAATTAAAAACTTAAACGATAAAGTAGCTGAAATAAATGAAAAATTACTCCCTCCCGATACAAAAATTGTAGCTTTTTACAACCGTGAAACCTTAATCAATTATGCAACCCACACAGTTACACATAATTTAGTAGAAGGTATTGTATTTGTAACCTTGATTGTTTTTCTGTTTTTAGCAGATTGGCGCACCACAGTCACGGTGAGTGTTATTATTCCTTTGTCACTACTTTTTGCATTTATTTGTTTAAAACTCAAAGGCATGAATGCCAATTTGCTCTCAATGGGAGCCATAGATTTTGGAATTATTGTGGATGGAGCTGTGGTAATGATTGAAGCCATAGATGTGGTGCTTGACAAAAAAGGCCATGATATGGGCATGAACAGATACAACAAAATGTCTAAACTTGGGCTCATAAAGAAAACTTGTTTGGGAATGGGGAAATCTATTTTCTTTGCTAAGCTTATCATTCTCTGTTGTTTACTTCCAATTTTTACTTTTGAAAAAGTTGAAGGGAAAATGTTTTCGCCTTTAGCCTATACGCTTGGTTTTGCTTTAATGGGTTCATTGTTTTTTACACTTACATTGGTACCTGTAATGTCTAGTTACCTTTTAAATAAAAATGTGGGAGATAAAACTTTCCCGTTTATAAAATGGCTTGTAAATAAAATATACAATGGTTTTGAATACACTTTTTCCCACAAAAAGAAATTTTTAATAGGGGCTTCTATAGTCTGTGTTTTTGGTTTAATGCTTGGAAAATTCTTAGGATCGGAGTTTTTGCCACAACTTAATGAAGGTGCTATTTATGTAAGAGCCTCATTACCAATGAGTATTTCTCTTGAGCAATCTTCTAAATTAAGCACAGAAATGAGGAAAATTTTTATGCAATTTAAAGAAGTAAAACAAGTAATGTCGCAAACTGGTAGGCCCAATGATGGTACAGACCCTACTGGCTTTTACAATGTTGAATTTCATGTAGATATATTTCCGCAAGATGAATGGAAAAGGAAAATTTCTAAAGAGAAATTGATTGAAGAAATGAAGGAGAAACTTGCCATTTATCCTGGTACTATTTTTAACTTTTCACAACCCATTATGGACAATGTGGAAGAGGCTGCTTCTGGAGTAAAAGGCTCCATTGCAGTGAAAATATTTGGCGATGACCTTACTTTTATAGAAAAAAAATCGCAAGAGGTGTATTCAATTTTGTCAAAAGTAGAAGGAATTGAAGATTTAGGGATTTTAAAAAACATTGGTCAGCCAGAACTTAGAATCAAATTAGACCAAGCAAAATTAGCCATGTATGGACTCAATGTGGCTAATTGTCAGTCGGTAATAGAAATGGCAATAGGAGGAAAGGCTGTTTCACAATTGTTTGAAGGAGAAAGAAAATTTGATATCAGAATAAGATATGCCGAAGAGTTTAGGAAAGACGAGAATGATATTGGTAATTTAATGATTAGAACCATGAAAGGAAATCGAATTCCTTTAAAAGAAGTGGCAGATATTTCTACTATCACAGGTCCTTCATTAATTTTTAGAGATGGAGGCAAAAGATTTATTGCAGTAAAATTTTCCATCAGAGGTAGAGACATGGGATCTGCCATTGAAGAAGCACAAAGAAAAGTGAAAAAACAGATAGAATTACCTAAAGGTTATTCCCTAAAATGGACTGGAGATTTTGAAAATCAACAACGGGCTAATAATCACTTAGCTACAGTAGTGCCTATTAGCTTGTTTATTGTATTTGTGATACTTACAAGTATGTTTGGTAATCCGTTTGATGCATTTTTGGCATTTTTAAATGTACCTTTTGCTTTAATTGGGGGCTTTATTGCACTGTTACTTACTGGAGTAAACTTTAGTATTTCAGCTGGGATAGGTTTTATAGCCTTGTTTGGGATTTGTATTCAAAATGGGACTATTTTGATGCAAGCATTTAAAAACAATATCAATGCCCGAATGCCTTTGGTTGATGCTGTAAAAGAAGGTGTATTGGAAAGAATAAGACCCGTAATTATGACAGGTTTAATGGCTGCAATTGGTTTAGTACCAGCAGCATTATCTACAGGAATAGGTTCTGAAACCCAAAAACCATTGGCTATTGTAGTTCTTGGAGGCGTGATAGTTGCAACTGCTGTTACGATTCTTATTTTCCCATTGGTGTTTTATGCTTTTTACAGAAAAATAGTAAAGTGATTTTTGTATTAGCAAAATAATTTTTTATAATTTGTATTCAATTTATAAAAATAACAGATTAAATGTTAACGAAGGTAGCTAAGTTAAATATTGGATTGATGGTATTAGTAATTCCATTTATTTCAAGTTGTGCCACAGTATTTGGTGGGTCTAAATATAAAGCCGAAATTACGGTTCATAATAATCAAAAAGCCAGAATTATATACCAAGGCAAAGTGATAGGAGAAGGAACAGCTGATTTGCAAATTCTTCGAAAAGATGCTGATAAAGTCGTATTTAAAGTTGTAGAATCTGGTTGTGAAGAACAAAGTTTTGCCTATAAAAGAAAATCTTTTAGAACTGGAGGTTTTATAGCTTCTTTACTTTTAACACCTTTAGTGAATGGATTTCCTGTGCCTTTATGGGTAATTGTTGATGCCGCAGCTGGCTCTTATTGGAAACCTGATGTTACAGAAGGTGGCGTGAATAAGATAGATTATAAGTATTATGAATATAAGCTTTTTTATGATGGTTGTAAAAATAATCAAGCTGCCCCAAATATTCAAACGCCTTATGTAAATATTCCTCCAACAGTAAATGTTGATAGTAAGCCAATGATGATTGTATATCTGCTCTCAGGCAAAGCAATACGTGGTGAAATGGTAAGCGAAGAAGCCAATGTTTCTATCACAATTAAAACTTCAGATGGAAGTGTACAAACTTTTAAAATGGATGAAATAGAAAAAATTAAAAAAGTTGAAAATTGATATTATTGATGCTAAATCAATAATTTTTGACAAGATATTACTTAATATTCAAACATGCCCTAGCTTTTGATAGTTTGAATCAATTAGCTTTATTTTAATTCAAGGTCTGAGTTGACAAGTTTGAAATAGTAACAATACGCTTGATCTAGGTGGATGTAATTTTATTTAACCCCAAAAATTACTTCAACTAGGTGTTTTCTATGTTGCTGATTTCTAGCTTAAATTCTCTGTGGGATTTTTATTGTTCAGCTTTATTTTTGAAATAAAATGCAGCAATAATTGTGGCAGTGCTTCCTGTAATAATTGTGGCAGCAGCAGTAGCATGACCTAAATATAAAGCATAAACACCCACAGATAATACCGAAATACCTGTTATAAATGATAAAAATTGACTTAAAATAGTAGAAACTTTAAATGTCCAAGTTATTCTACTTTCATTTATTTGGCGTGTTTTGATTTCTTCTTTTGCAATTTCAAGCCACATTTGAGTGGCGCCAGGAGATAGTTTTTCTAAATGTTCTAATGTTTCTGGGTCAGGAATAATACCTTGAAAACTGGTGCCAGAAACGCTTTTATCTGTGTGTAAAGTTTTTTCTGCTTTTTATAATTATTCATTACCTTAATAGGCGTTTCTTAAATTCCAAAAATGTATTTTGATACTGCTCATTGATTTTTGCAATATCTCTTTTGATTTTTTGTTCTGACGATAATTCGTTTATTTTTTGCACCTCTTTAAGTGCAGGACTTACAAATCCAAATGTAGAAAAAAAGCCATTCCATGAATTTGTCATAAAGTATTATTTTTTTACAAATATAATCTTTAACAAAATAGTAAGCAAATCTTTTTGATTGATAGTAAATTGGTGAATTAAAGCAAAAAAATAACGTAATATTGTTTTTTTTAAAAATCTACTTCAACAAAGTGTTTTCTATATTGCTGATTTCTAGCTTTATTTCTCTAGGTTCAACAGCTTCTATAGTATAAAAAATAACCCTCACAATATTGCCTTTGCCAAAAACTTTGGCGTGGGTCACTTTTATGGGCGATACCCTGTCATCTATTTGAGGAACAAGGGAATCTATATTTTCGTCGGTATATATTTTTTTGCCTTTGTAAAGCTCATATTGTTTGGGAGTTAGGTTCACATTGGTTACTTGCGAAAATTGCAAACCATTGTCAGAAATCATAAACCATTTTAAATTGTTTTTTGGGTCTTGCACCTCAAAAGTGACAGTTCTTGGTTTAAAATTCACTATTTTTATTTTCACATCTCCCAAGGTAAATTCTTTGCCCACATCCGTTTTTTTAAGGTCGGCCATGAAAAATTTAGTAGGAAATATGAATTTCAAATTACCTGTGAGTGAGGTTGGTACCAATCCGCCATCTTCGTATTGCACATTTATTCCGTAATGAAAATTAGAATCTGGAGCCAGCAAAGCTTGTTTGTTTTCCTTTACAAAATCATCAGCTTCCATCAATAATTTGATGTTGGTTTTTTCACTTTTTACAGTTGATACCGTAAGATTGGTGTTTACATCTTTTCTATAAGGGAAAGGTTTTGTGTTGGCACTCAATACAATATGGTGTGGTGCAGGATGAGGCTTACCATTAATGGTGATAAATGAATTAGATTTTTCAAATTTTGCCTTTAAACTACTTTTAAAAGTTAGTAAAGCTTTGTCTATTTCTTGCGGATTTAGTTTTAAGCTATTGGGCAAAGTGGGAGTAAGCATTGGGTATAAATCGTCTGAAAACTGTGTACTCACCTTGTTTTCCAAGGTTTTATACAAATCATAATCCATACGATTTTGCATTTTTGCCTGCTCTTTTTTGTCAATTTCGGGAGTTGCAGGTTTCTTTTTATTGGTAGAGGTGGCAGGTTTTTTCTTTGTGGGAGTTTTTTTGTTTTGTGAGTACGCAATTATAGTACTTATGCTAAAAAAAATATAGAATATGAAACTTAAAACCCTCATTATGATGAACTGCCATTTTTTGAACTACAAAAATACAAATTTTTTCTATCATTATTTTTGAAAATTTGATTTAAAATTTTTGCTTAGCACAATAATTGACTTAAGTAGTAGTCTGAAATTAAAAGATTTTTATTTTAATAAGTTAAAATTGCTAATATTTAGAATTTTAATTTTCCCTTTAGGGTTTGTATATTTGAAAAAATTAAATGTAAATTTTCTATAATACACACAATTAATTTATAAATAAATGATAAACCAAACTGTAGCAATACCCGAAAAAGATTATTCCTTATTTCTTGAAGTTGTAAAACGCTTCAAATGGAAAGTGAAAGGAAATACATCTATTGCCAAAACTAAAGCTTCAAATCCCCTTCTTGATGAAATAAAAGAGGCAGTTGAAAATATGAATTTGGTAAAACAAGGTAAATTAAAAGCAAGACCTATACAAGATTTATTAGATGAGTTATAATATTTTAACAATACCTCCTTTTGATAAACAACTTAAAAGGTTGGCTAAAAAATATCCTTCAATTAAAACGGATTTAATTCAACTCATATCTGAACTTAAAAATCAACCTGAAAAAGGCATTAATATTGGAAATAATTGCTACAAGTTGAGAATGGCAATTACATCAAAAGGTAAAGGGAAATCAGCTGGAGCTAGGGTAATTACACATTTTGTGCTTAAAAGTGAAAATATATACATGCTTTCTATATATGATAAAGCAGAACAAAGTTCAATTGATGAAAATGAAATAAACAATTTATTAATGTTTATTCAATCTACCTAAAACTGTTTTTATAACAGTGAATTTTAAAACCATGCATTGTAAAGTGTTGATTTTTAAATAATTTATTTAAAATATAGCATTTTAAAAATTACCTTAAATTGTGCTTTTCTGCACTTTTTTTACTTATTTTTGAAAAATAAATCACAAAAATGAAATCTCTTTCTTACTTAAATAAATACTTTTTAAAATATAAATACCGACTTTTATTGGGTATTGTGTTTGTGATTTGTTCTAATTTATTTGCCATTATTCCTGCGCAATTGGTTAGAAAATCATTTGATACCATCAGCAAAACTTTAACCGATTTGGCTTCAAATCCCGCAGCTACCAATACAAAACTGGTTTGGGCAGTGTTTAACAAAGAAATTTTGCTTTATGGGGTGCTAATTCTTGCTATGGCTTTGATGAAAGGCGTTTTTTTGTTTTTTATGCGTCAAACCATTATTGTGGTTTCAAGATTGATTGAATTTGATTTGAAAAATGAGATTTATGCTCATTATCAAACCCTTCCAATGGAGTTTTATAGAAAAAATAGCACAGGGGATTTAATGAACAGAATTTCGGAAGATGTGGGTAAAGTGAGAATGTACATTGGTCCTGCCATTATGTACGGTATGAATTTGATTACCATTTTTATTTTGGTGATTTCTTATATGTTGTCTGTAAATGTGCGACTTACGATATTTGTTTTGGCGCCATTACCGCTTTTGTCTATTTTGATTTATGTGGTAAGTAGTAAAATTGAAAAACGCTCTACCGAAATTCAGAAAAGTTTGTCAGAGTTGTCTTCATTTACACAAGAGGCTTTTTCTGGAATTAGGGTGCTAAAATCATTTGTTAGAGAGGCATCTTCTGTAGAAAAAATGAAATTAGAAAGTGAAATTTATCGTTCAAAATCGCTTAAGCTTACCAAAACCCAAGCTTTTTTTACTCCTTTGGTAATGGCTTTGGTGGGTTTAAGTACCATTCTTACTATTTATATTGGTGGTTTAGAGGTAAATGCAGGCAGGTTTACAACAGGAAATATTGCAGAATTTGTTATGTACGTGTTTATGCTCACTTGGTCAGTTACTTCCTTGGGTTGGACTACAAGTTTGGTGCAAAGAGCTGCCGCCTCTCAAAAGCGGATTAATGAATTTTTAGAAACCAAAAACAATATTCAATCTATAGAAAACCTAAAACCTTCGCAAACAGGAGATATTGAATTTAAAAATGTAAGTTTACAATATTCCGATTCTGGAATTGTAGCCTTGAAAAATATAAGTTTCACTATTGAGGCAGGAAAAAGTTTAGGAATTTTGGGTAGTACTGGTGCTGGTAAATCTAGTTTAGCCAATTTAATTATGAGAATGTACGACCCCACCGAGGGTGAAATATTGCTTAATAATTTGAATTACAAGCAGATTGATCCCAATTTTCTCCGCTCAAAAATGGGTTATGTGCCACAAGATGTATTTCTTTTTTCTGATACCATCGCCCAAAATATTTCATTTGGTATAGACAATTGTACCCAATCTGAAATTGAAATTGCAGCCAAACGTGCTGATTTGTACGATAATATAATGTTATTTCCTGATAAATTTGAGACAATTGTTGGCGAGAGAGGCATCACTTTATCTGGAGGGCAAAAACAAAGAGTTTCTATTGCAAGGGCATTGGCCGCCAATCCTGAAATTCTAATTTTTGACGATTGCCTTTCGGCAGTGGATACTAAAACAGAACATGCCATTTTAGAAAATTTAAAAGAAGTAATGAAGGATAAAACAACTGTAATTATATCACATAGAGCATCTTCTGTAAAATTGGCTCAGCATATTATTGTGCTTGAAGAAGGTGAAATTATTGAAAATGGTACCCACGAAGAACTTTTAAGTAAAAATGGAGTTTATGCACAACTGTATGAAAAACAGCAAAATGTGGGAAATAATTAAAGGATTTAAAGCAAAAGGTTTTCTTGCAAAACTTTTGTTTTGTTGCTTGTTGTTTCAATTTCAAGGTGTTTATTCTCAGTCAGATACCGTAGCTTTTAATAGAAAATATTTTAGAAATACCATGTACATTGCTGGTGGTGCTTATGTAGGTTTGTACACAGCTTTGGGGGTTTCTTGGTATGCCAACCAACCCACTTCTCATTTTAGATTTTTTAATGACAACAATGAATGGATGCTAACCGATAAAATGGGGCATGCACATACCGCTTTTGTTTTTAGCGCCACAGGGGTGGAAGTGCTAAAAACTTTGGGACTGCCTAGAAAAAAAGCTACAATTTATGGCTCTTTGGCAGGGATTATTTTTCAAACACCCATTGAGGTAATGGACGGATTTGTAAGTACTTATGGTGCCTCTTGGGGAGATTTAATTGCTAATTTTTCTGGAAGTGGTTTTGCTTTGGGGCAACATTTACTTTGGAAGGAAATTAGAATAGTGCCAAAATTTAGTTATATCAAAACCGATTTTCCCAATATTACACCTGCCAAAAGTTTGTTGGGTTCTTCCAATTTTGATTATTGGCTCAAAGATTACAACGGACAAGTGTATTGGTTAAGTGTTTCGCCTAAAATGTTTTTACCCAAAAGTAGCAAGTTTCCTTCTTTTTTAGCTTTTGCAGTTGGCACAGGAGCAAGCAATATGTTGCGAGCTGAATATGAGACCAATGTGGCACTTGGTTATACGCCATATCGCAGTTATTATTTGTCGTTGGATGTGGATTTAAGGGCCATTAAAACCAAAAAAGTTTGGCTGAGGCATTTCTTAAACACGCTTAATTACGTTCGTATTCCTTTGCCATCTCTTTCATTTTCAGAAAGAAATGGTTTTGGTTTTGAAATTCATTAATTATCAGATTATCAATTGAATTTTCTAGCACATATTTATTTATCTCAAAGTATTGATGCTTTTATGTTGGGCAATTTTATGGCCGATAGCATCAAAGGAAATCAATATTTACAATATCCTTCGCCTATAAAAGAGGGGATTTTAATGCACAGATTTATAGATGCTTATACAGATTCTCACCCCAAAGTGCTGGAAAATATTCAATTGTTAAGACCACAATATGGGAAATATGCCAGCATTGTTTCTGATATTGTGTATGATCATTTTTTGGCAAAAAACTTTGAATTTTATGCTAATGTTTCACTTCAAGTATTTGTAAATGAGGTGTATAGGTTTATGGAAATGAATGACAAAGACGCTACACCTTTTATACAAGAAGTAATACCTATAATGCAGAAATACAATTGGTTAGAAAATTATCAATACAAAGAAGGCTTGCAAAAGATATTTTGTCAATTTGGAAGAAGAATAAAAGTGGACACCATGTTTGATAATGTAACAGAGGTAGTTTGGACTGATTATGAGATTTTTGAAGAAAATTTTACCAGCTTTTTCCCAGAAATAAAAATGGCTTGTGAGAGTAAGAAATCGGAATTGTTTACTCTTTGATAGTTTTAACTTGAATTTGACTAATTTATAAGAAAATTTATACTTTTGTGTAGAGGAATACGTTTAAGTTGCAAAGTGAAAAATAACTTTGAACGGTAGCGGGTATTTGAAATTGATGGGAAGACTTCACTATGCAAAATTATAGTTTAACGATGAAAAAATATTTATTTGTATTTATTAAAATATGTTTAGTTAGGGTCTGCTGAAAAACTAAAAATTACGAAAATCCCTAAAACGCATACTTCAAAATTATTAAAATTTTGAAGTATGCGTTTTTTTATTTCTTGTGCTGAAAAACTAAAAATCCACTCATTTTTCAAAAGGCAAGGGAGTGCCTGCCCAGCCAATTTGACTAGGTTCAACACCAAAAAGATGCAGGCTATCCAAGTTTCGCTGGTA